>Ga0209536_100001088_pt1 | contig 44918 bp, 45 predicted proteins | sample DeeMarSeWOR28_12_FD_187461 | JGI IMG/M metagenome (GOLD analysis project Ga0209536, IMG submission 187461) | Marine sediment microbial communities from White Oak River estuary, North Carolina - WOR-2-8_12 (SPAdes) (version 2) | ecosystem: Environmental > Aquatic > Marine > Intertidal zone >...
GGTGATGCCCATAGCCACGCCGATGTCCGCCCGCCGCAGGGCAGGCGCGGCGACGGCGTTACACCTTAGGACTGCGCCCCGCCGCTGGCGGTGGCGCGCACCGGGCGCGCGGCTTGCACGCTTCCCGCCTTGTCGAGCATGCCGATCTCGCCCGAGATCTCGGCGCCTTCCTCGACCTTGATCTTGGCATAGCGGATCTTGCCGCTGACACGCCCGGTGGCGTGCACCACCAGCTGCTTTCTCACCGTCAGCTCGCCTTCCAGGGCGCCGTGGATCTCGGCGACGTCGACCGCGACGGTGCCTTGAAACACGCCGTTGGAGGCGATCTGCAGCACCCGCGCGTCGAGCGTCGCCTCGATGCGGCCTTCGACCACCAGCGTGTCGCAGTCGGAGACTTCGACGCCCTTCATCTTGATGTCGGGGCCGACGATCAGCTTGGCTTCCTTGCGCTCGTCGCCGCGTGCCGCGTCGGTCGTCGGGGCTGCACTGGCAGGCGTCGCCGGCGCAGCCGCTGCGCTCGGCGTGAGCGCGGCGGCTGCGGTGACGGGGGCCGCGGCCGGGCTCTTGCCCTCCGGTTCGCGGCGGCGGAAAAGGCTGTCCTGCTCCTCGCGCCGGCGAAAAAGACTGTCTCTTTGCAGCATCTTGGCTCCGATCAGGTTGTGTGAATGAGGATCCACAGCCAAGCAGATTGCGTGCCTGCCGCAGGTCCATGGAAACATGGGGGTTTTTCCTGCCGTGCGGCGGGCGAGCGTCGCCCGCACGCGACGCGCGCAGGCGCTCGAAACCCCGACTGCGGCCTGATTCATGGAATGATGCAAGCCATGCGAGGTTCTACATTGCGGCTCGTGCTGCTCGCCGTCGTATGGCTCGCCACGGGCTGCGCGCAGATCGGATTCCCGCCGGAGGCGGCGGCACCGGGCACGCCCGCCGGCGTGGTCGCCGAGCTGCGCGCGACATTGCGTGCCAATGACGCCGACCGGCGTCGCACGCTCGCCGAAGCACGCATTGCGCAGCGCGCGAAACCCGACGACCCTGCGCCGCGCGCACGTCTCGGCCTGCTGCTCGCGCTGCTGCCCGCGCCGCTCGCCGATCCGGAACAGGCCGAAGCCCTGCTCGCGCCGCTCGCCGCGACGCCCGACGGGCCCTGGGCCGACCTCGCCTCGATCGCGCTCGCCGGCATCGCCGAACGCCGACGCATCGAGGCGCGTGTGCGCCAGGCGGAAACGCGGGCCGCGGAGGCCGAGCGCGGCAGCGCGCGCGCCGAGGAGCGCGCACAACAGGCCGAGGCGCGTGCCGTTGACGCCGAGCGCAAGCTCGAAGCGATGAAGGCGATCGAACGCCGCGTCCTGGAGCGCGAAGTGCCGCGCGACGTGCGCCGCAGGTGAGACTGTGCCGCGCGCAGACAGCCCCGGCCCGCGACATGCGATGATCGACGCCTCAGCCCGTCACAGGCCGTCGCCATGAACGATCGCATCCCAGAGCTGCGTGCCCTCTACCCCGCACCCACCGAGCGCGCGCGGCGCAAGGAAATCCGCCATCTCGACAGGCATTGCCGGCGCTTCATCGCGCTGTCGCCGTTCGTCGTGCTGGCGAGCGCCGACGACGCCAACCGCTGCGACGCCTCGCCGCGCGGCGGCGATCCCGGCTTCGTCAAGGTGCTCGACGACACGACGCTGCTGATCCCGGACGCACCGGGCAACAACCGGCTCGATTCGCTGCAGAACATCCAGGCGAGCGGACGGATCGGACTGCTCTTTCTCGTTCCCGGCGTCGACGAGACGCTGCGCGTCAACGGCCGCGCGCGCGTCTCAGCGGATGCCGAGCAGATCCGGCTCTGCACCACCGAGCGGCGAGCACCGAAAATCGTGATCGAAGTGAAGGCCGAGGAAGTCTTCCTGCACTGCGCCAAGGCGCTGATGCGCTCGAAGCTGTGGAGCGACGCGCACCGCGTCGCTCGCTCGACGCTGCCGACGATGGGACAGATGATCGCCGACCAGTCGGGGCTGAACCTGCCGCCGGAAACGCAGGCTGAAATGGTCGCGCGCTACCAGAAGGAACTCTAGCCGCGCGCGGCGAACGCCCGCACCTCGGGCAGGAAGGCGCGGAAGTCCGCCTCGAAGCCCGCGTACTGCGCGCACAGCTCCTCGCCGGAACCGCCGAGCCGGTTCTCGCGTTTCAAGCGCGTGCCAATGCCGTCGAGCGCGCGCCCGACGTTCTCGATACGCGCATACGAGCCGAGCCAGTCGCGCGCCCGCATGCGCGGCGCGACGCTTTGCAGCCGCTGCGGAAGTTCCGCGTGGCGCCGCTCGAGCAGCGCGTAGACGCGCGCCGTGAAGTGGTCGAGCGGCTCGTCGTGGAACTCCGCCCAGCTGCGCGCGAGAAAATGGTCGTAGAACACGTCGATCATGATGCCGGCGTAGCGCCGGCGCGCCGCGCTGACCCGCGACTTCGAGCGCTGCACCGCCGCATGCGCGTCGGTGAACGTGTCGAGCCGGCGATGCAGCGTGATCGCCGCGGCCACCGGCCCCCGGTAGCGTTCGCCGAGCGGCCCCTTGACGAAATCGCCGAGCAGGCTGCCCAGCCAGGCGTCATCCTGCGGCGGCGACAGATACAGGTGGGCGAGGTAATTCACGTCGCGCGAGGCGCATAATGGTCCGGCGGACGTCCCGCGAACCAGAGTAAACGAGGAGGAATCATGGCCAAGCGAAGCAAGGATCCAGTTTACCGGGTCATCGACGTCGTCGGCAGCAGCGCCACGTCCTGGGAAGATGCGGCACGCAGTGCGGTCAAGACGGCCTCCAAGTCGCTGCGCGACCTGCGCATCGCAGAAGTCGTCAAACTCGACGTGCGCGTCGACAACGGCAAGGTCACGGCGTTTCGCACGCGTCTCGCGCTTTCGTTCAAGTACGAGGACTGATCGGCGCCGGGGGCGGCGTCAATTGACGCGCCGCTCCCTGCCCTTCCAGTACGGCTCGCGCAGCACGCGCTTGAGAATCTTGCCGGTCGGATTGCGCGGGATCGCGTCGAGGAAGTCGACCGATTTCGGGCACTTGTAATGCGCGATGCGCGCGCGCATGAACTCGATGATCTCGGCGGCGCTCGCCTGCGCGTCGGGCCTGAGCACCACGCAGGCCTTCACCGCCTCGCCCCACTGCGCGTCGGGCACGCCGATCACCGCGCCATCGGCCACCGCGGGATGCTGCATCAGCGCATTCTCGACCTCGGCGGGATAGATGTTCTCGCCGCCGGACGAAATCATGTCCTTGATGCGGTCGTGCAGGAAGAGGTAGCCCTCGCGCAGGTAGCCCGCGTCGCCTGAGCGGAACCAGCCCCAGCCGGAGGCGTCGCGATCGACGAACGCGTCGGCGGTGGCCTGCGGGTTCGCCCAGTAACCCTTCATGTTCTGCCGGCTGCGGATCCAGACCTCGCCGACCCCGCCCTCGGCGCAGTCGCTGCCCGTGGCGGGATCGACGACGCGGAGCTCGACGCCGTCGATCGGCTTGCCGGCCGAGCGCAGCAGATGCTTTTTCGGGCCTTCGGGATCGTGGTCCTCCGGCGGCAGGCGCGTGATCGCGCCGGTTGTCTCGGTCAGACCGTAGACCTGCAGGAAGTTGCACCTGAAGGTCCGCATCGCGCCGATCAGCACCTGATCGGAGATCGGCGAGGCGCCGTAGGAAATCGCGCGCAGCGACGCGTAGTCGCGCGCCTCGACGCCGGGAACCTGCAGCAGGAACTGGATCATCGCCGGCACGAGGAAGGCATGCGTGACGCGGTGCTCGCCGATCGCATCGACCACCTTGGCCGGATCGAAGTCGGGATAGAGCACGCTCGGTCCGCCCTTGGCCGCGGTGAGCAGGCCGATGCCGACGCCGGCGATGTGGTAAGTCGGCAGCACGTTCAGCATGACGTCGGGCGCGCCGTTGTAGCCGATCGCGGCCGAAACCGACCCGTGGACGAACACGCTCAGATTCTCGTGCGAGAGCTCGACGCCCTTGGGCAACCCCGTGGTGCCCGAGGAGTACAGCTGAAGCGCGGTGTCCTGCATCGCCGTCGGCCGGCCCGGATCGACCGCGTCGTACGCGCCGAGCCAGTCGCCGAAGCCCTGCGTCTCGCCGACCGTCTTTTCGGTCGCCAGCGTCTTCTTCAGGAGCGGAGCACCCACCGCGCGCATCGCCTCGAGGAAGGCAGCGTCGGCCACCATCAGGCGCGCCTCGCCGTGCTTGACGATGTACTCGATCTCGGGCGGCGCAAGGCGCCAGTTCACCGGCATGCATACCGCGCCGAGCTTGCAGGCGGCGAGCGTCAGCACCACACACTCGGCGGTGTGCTTGGTCAGGCAGGCGACGCGCGCGCCTTCGCCGATGCCGAGCGTGCGCAGCCCCTGCGCGGCACGGTTCGACGCCTCGTCGAGGTCGGCAAACGTCCAGCGGCGCGTCGGCGTCCAATAGGCCTGCGCATCCGGCTGCGCGTGCGCCTGCCGCCGAATCGCGTCGATTACCGTCTCCATCGCCACTGCTCCGAGCGCTACGACAGCCGCGAGCCTACCGCATCGCGGGCGTTTCGCGTTCCGCAGACGGCACTATCCCGCCCCACGACCGCTGGCTAGACTCGGCACCTTGCGACAAGGGCCCCGCATGATCACGATCTACCGCGCGAAGCGCATCCTCACCATGAACCCGGCCCGCCCGGAGGCGACCCATGTCGCGGTGCGCGACGGCCGCATCCTCGGCGCCGGCACGCTCGATGAGCTCGCCGGCTGGGGCGAACACCGGCTCGACGATCGCTTCGCCGACAAGCTGCTGATGCCGGGGCTGGTCGAAGGCCACAGCCATCTGATGGAAGGCGCGGTCTGGGCGTACGTCTATTGCGGCTATCACGATCGCATGGACCCGGACGGCCGCATCTGGCCGGGCGCGACCTCGATCGACGCGGTGATCGCGCGACTGCGCGAGGCGGCGCAGGCCATCGACGACCCGGCGCGGCCCGTCGTCGGCTGGGGGCTCGATCCAATCCATTTCGGAGCGGCGCGCGTGCGCCGCGCCGACCTCGATCGCGTTTCGGCCGAACGCCCGGTGGGCGTGATGCACGCGAGCTTCCACATCCTCAACGTCAACAGCGCCGCGCTCGAGCGTGGCGGGCTGCTGCGCCGCGGCATTGAGCATCCCGGCGTTCCGCTCGGCGACGACGGCCTGCCGACCGGCGAGCTCAAGGGGCCGGACGCGATGATGCCGGTGGCGCCGCTCGTCGGCTTCGATCGCGAGCTGCTCGCCGCCGACGAGCGCGGGCTGCGCCTGTTCGCGCGGCTCGCGGTGCGCACCGGCGTCACCACCGCGACCGACCTCGCGAGTCTGTTGCCGCAGAACGCGGTCGACATGATGCTCGGCGTCACCGCCGAGCCCGGCTATCCGCTGCGCATCGTTTCGCTGCTGCGCCTGATGAACCAGACCCCGCAGGCCCTCATCGAGCGCGCGCTGGCGCTGCGCGCGCTGAGCACCGACGCGCTACGCCTGGGCGCGATCAAGATCGTCGCGGACGGTTCGATCCAGGGCTTCTCGGCACGCCTGCGCTGGCCGGGCTATTACAACGGCGCGCCGAACGGCCTGTGGTACACGCCGCCCGAGGTGATGCGTGCCGTGTACACCCGCGCGCTCGAGACCGGCCTGCTGGTGCACACGCACACCAACGGCGACGAAGCGACCGACCTTGCGCTCGAGTGCATCGAGGCAGCGCTGCAGGCGCAGCCCGCGCGCGACCATCGCTTCACGCTGCAGCACTGCCAGCTCGCCGACGCGGCGCAGTTCCGCCGCATGAAGGCGCTCGGGATGTGCGTCAACCTCTTTCCCAATCACCATTTCTATTGGGGCGACGAGCACTATGCGATGACCGTCGGCCCGGAGCGCGCCGAGCGCATGAACGCCTGCGCTACGGCGCTCGCCAGCGGCGTGCCGCTGGCGATCCATTCCGATGCGCCCGTGACGCCGCTCGGACCGCTGTTCACCGCCTGGTGCGCGGTCAACCGCCGCACGGCGAGCGGTCGCGTGCTCGGCACGCGGGAGCGCATCGGCCTCGAGGACGCGCTGCGCACGATCACCCTGGGCGCGGCCTACACCCTGCGCCTGGACCACGAGATCGGCTCGATCGAATGCGGCAAGCGCGCGGATTTCGCCGTGCTCGAGGACGACCCGCTCGAGGCGGGTGCCGAGGGGCTGAAGGACGTCCGCGTCTGGGGCACCGTGCAAGACGGCCGTGTGTTCGAGGCCGCCGCGCTCTGAGATGTTGATGGGCGCACAGCGCAACCCGCCCATGCCGGTCACCGTGATCGGCGGCTACCTCGGCGCCGGCAAAACGACGCTCGTCAATCACCTGCTGCGTCACGCCGGTGGGCGGCGCCTCGCCGTGCTGGTCAACGACTTCGGCGCGCTGCCGATCGACGCCGACCTCATCGAGGCCGACGACGGCGAGGTGCTCAGCCTCGCCGGCGGCTGCATCTGCTGCAGCTTCGGCAGCGACTTGATGGATGCGCTGATGAAGCTACCCGCGCGCCGGCCGCGGCCCGACCAGGTGCTGGTGGAGGCGAGCGGCGTGGCCCTGCCCGGCGCGGTCGCCGCGTCCCTAGCGCTGCTCAGCGAGGTCGCGCTCGACGCGGTCGTGGTGCTGGCCGACGCCGAGACGGTGCGCGCGCATGCCGCCGATCGCTACCTGGCCGATACCATCGCGCGACAGCTGCGCGCAGCGGACCTCGTGATTCTGAACAAGCTCGATCTCGTCGCGCCGCAGGCGCAGGCCGCGCTGCACGCCTGGCTCGAGACGATGGCGCCCGGCGCGAAGCTGCTCGACGCGCGGCGCGCGCAGCTGCCGCTCGAGGCGGTGCTTGGCGTCGAGCTCGGTGCGCGGGGCGGTGCCCCGGTCGGATCCCTGCGTTCGGGCGCGTTGCAGCCGCCCCCGACGGTCGTCGCCGATGCGCTGTTCGAGCACGTCGAGATCGCGGTCGAACAGAGCGTCGATGGGCGCGGTCTCGCCACCGCCCTCGCCGATCCGGCGCTCGGCGTGGTCCGCGCAAAAGGCATCCTGCGCGACCGTGACGGCACGTCGATCGTCCTGCACGTCGTCGGCGCGCGCAGCGGCATCGAACCGCGGGCCGTTGCCGATGTCGTGCCGGGCCGTCTGGTCTGCATCGGGCTCAAGGGGCGGCTCGACCGCGCAGCCCTTCGCGCCACGCTCGATCGCGCCACGCGAACGGCCACGAACTTGAAAGAATGTTAGGCGGCGTGCAGACTCGCCCCGCCGCCTGAGCCCGACAGCACAGGTCTCGCCCCGGGTACGTACAATAGTCGCTTCGCGGCTACACAGGCCGCTCGCGGAACGTTGCACGCAGTGGAAAACGCCGGCCGCACGCTCGTTTGCAGCGTGCTCTTTCTCGATATCGTCGAGTACTCGCGGATGTCCGTCGCCGAGCAGCTCGACCTCAAGCAGCGCTTCAACGACGCGCTGAAACGCTCGCTCGAGCAGGTCGCGCTGCGCGACCGCGTGGTGCTCGACACGGGCGACGGGGCGGCGGTCACCTTCCTCGGCGATCCGGAAGATGCGCTGTTCTCGGCGATGGCGTTTCGCGACGCGACGCGCACGCTGCCGGTGCGCCTCGGCATCAATCTGGGGCCGGTCCGCCTGATGCGCGACGTCAACAGCCAGATCAACATGATCGGCGACGGCATCAACGTTGCGCAGCGCATCATGAGCTTCGCGGTGCCGAACCAGCTGCTCGTCTCGCGCTCGTTCTACGAGGTGGTGTCCTGCCTGTCGCGCGATTACGCGAGCCTGTTCCAGTACGAAGGCGCGCGCACCGACAAGCACGTGCGCGCGCACGAGGTCTACGCCGTCGGCGGCGACGCACCCGCGGCGCGCCGCGTGGCGGAAACCGCCTTGCAGGCGGCGGTGCCCGGGGGCGCCGCGGCCTGGCTCGTGCAGCCGGGGCCGCTCGGCTTCCAGCGCAGCGCGCTGCTCGTCGCGCCGCTGCTGTTTGGGCTGCTGGTCGGCGCCGGGCTTGCCCTGCGGCCGAAACTCGAGCCGGTCGGCGGCGCGGAATGGTCCCAGATCCCCGGACGCAGGAGCGTGCCCAGCGCCCCGGCGCCGACGGCTACGCCCCAGCCCGCGCCCGCCGCCAAGGCGGCGGCCGAGCCCAAGCCACCGGCACCGGTGGCCGCCGCGCCGGCGCGCGTGCGGCTCGCCATCTCGCCCTGGGGCGCCGTCTATGTGGACGGCGAGCGTGTCGGCGTCAGCCCGCCGCTGCGCCAGCTCGAGCTCGAGCCCGGCAAGCACCGCATCGAGATCCGCAACACGAATTTCCCGCGCCGCGTCGAGACGGTGGAGCTCAAGCCCGGGGGCGAGGCCACGATTCGGCACCGCTTCCGCTGACGTGTAAGCTTCAGGGTTGCGCGTTTCCAACCGTGAGAAGAAAAGCGTCGCCATGCGCCTCAGCGTAGCTTTCGCCACGATCCTGCTGCTGCTCGCCGGCTGCTCGTCCGAGCCGGTGCGCGAGATCCAGCGTACGGTCGAGGACCTGTTCCGCAAGGACGAGCCAGCGCCCGCGCCGTCGCCCCCGGCGCGCAAGCAGGCTGCGCCCGTGCCACGCATCGAGGGCGAGCCGCTGCTGCGCGCCGGCATCAGCCAGTACGACGGCGGCCGCTACGACGACGCGGCGCGCAGCCTGCGCATCGCGCTCAAGCGCGGCCTGTCGCTGTCCGACCAGGTAACGGCGCACAAGTACCTTGCCTTCATTCAGTGCGCCGCCGGGCGCGAGGCGCAGTGCCGCGACGAATTCCAGCGCGCGCTGCGCATCGATCCGGCCTTCGAGCTTGCGCCGGCCGAGGCGGGCCACCCGGTCTGGGGCCCCGTGTTCCGCTCGGTCAAGGCCGGCGACTGATCGCGCAGCATGGAGGCACCGCAGCTCGGGCGTTACGAGATCGTGGCCGAACTCGGCCGCGGCGCGATGGGCATCGTCTACAAGGCGACCGACCCGGAGCTGGGCCGCACCGTTGCCATCAAGACCGTCAACATGGCGCTCGGCGGCGACGATGTCGAGAACTACCAGAAGCGCTTCACGCAGGAGGCGCGCGCCGCCGGCGGCCTGAACCACCCCGCAATCGTCACGATCTACGACATCGGCCGCACGCAGGACATCGCGTACATGGCGATGGAGTTCATCGAGGGCACCGAGCTGCGCAACATCGTGCAGGACGGGCCGCGCCTCACGGTGCCGCAGGCGGTGGCGATCGCCGCGCAGGTGGCCGACGGCCTGGCCTACGCGCATGCGCGCGGCATCGTGCACCGCGACATCAAGCCGGCGAACATCATGGTGCTCGACGACGGTTCGGTGAAGATCACCGACTTCGGCATCGCCCGCATGCGCGCCTCCCAGGAGCTGACGCAGACCGGCACCATGCTCGGCTCGCCGAAGTACATGTCGCCCGAGCAGGCGCTGGGACGGCGCGCGACACACCAGTCGGACATCTTCTCGCTCGGCGTGGTGCTCTACGAGATGCTGGCAGGCGCGGCGCCGTTCGCGGGCGACAGCGTCGGCGCGCTGATGTACCAGATCGCGCACGTCGTCCCGCCGGCGCCGAGCGTGCTCAACCCCGACGTGCCCGAGCTGCTCGACTACGTCGCCTCCAAGGCGCTGGCCAAGTCGCTCGAGGCGCGCTACGCAAACGCCGAAGACCTGGCGCGCGATCTGCGCCAGAGCACCATGGGACAGACCGGCGCGGGCGATCGCGTCCCCGTGCCGCGTCGCGTGGCGGGCGGCCTCGCGGCCGGGCCGAAGCCCTCGCTCACCGACACCGCGGTGCGCGACGAGATGCTCGCGCCCGCCACCGTGCGCACCCGTCAGGTCGACGCGGAGCCTCGCGAAGTGGAGGCGACGATGCCGGCGCACGCGCTGTCGCGCACCTTCGATTCCGCGGAAGCGACGCAGCGCTTGGTCACGCTCGACATGACCGCAGCCGATGACGCGCAGCTGTCGACCACACAGGTGCTGCGCGCGGCGCCACCCCCGCCGCGGCGGCGCTGGCGCCGCCGCGACTGGATTCTGGTCGGCGCGCTCGGCCTGCTCGGTCTGTTCGTGGCGGGGCGTGCGCGGCGCCCTCCGCGCGACCCTTCCTGAGCGGGAACGCGCGCCCCGCGCCAGGCGTCATGACGCAATCCGCCACGGCACAGGACACCCACAGCAAGCTGATCGGCTATCTGCTGTGGATCTTCGGCTTTCTCGGTGCGCACCGCTTTTATTTCGGACGGCCGGTATCGGGCACGGTCTGGTTCTTCACCCTCGGCCTGCTCGGCGTCGGCTGGCTGGTCGATCTGTTTCTCATTCCCTGGATGGAGCGCACCGCAGAAGCGCGTTATGCGGCCGGGCCGATCGACTACTCGGTGGCGTGGATCCTGCTCACCTTCCTCGGCATCTTCGGCGTGCACCGCTTTTACATGGGCAAGTGGGGTACGGGCCTGCTCTACCTGCTCACCGTCGGGCTGTTCCTGATCGGCGTGCTGTATGACTACTGGACCCTGAACTCGCAGATCAGCGAAGAGAACCGGGCCCGCGGGGGAGGCTAGGAGGGCAATGGGCGACCGATTGAAGAACAAGGTGGCGCTGGTGCTGGGCGCCGGCACGGTCGGCAAAGGTGCCGGCATGGGCAACGGCCGGGCGATCTGCCTGGTGTTCGCGCGCGAGGGCGCACGTCTCGCGGGCGTCGATGTGCGCGAGACCGCCGCGGCCGAAACCGCGGCGCTGATTGCCGAGCAGGGCGGCACGATGCGCGCGCTCGCCGCGGACGTGACCAACGAGAAAGCCCTGCAGCGGGCCGTCGACGAGACGCTGTCGGCCTTCGGTCGCATCGACATCCTGGTCAACAACGTCGGCGGCAGCATTCCCGGCGGTCCGGAGGAGATCACGCCCGAGGCATGGCAGGCGCAGTTTCATCACAACCTGCATTACGTTCACCTGTCGACGCGCATGGTCGCGCCGCTGATGGCCAAGCAGGGGGGCGGCGCGATCGTCAACATCTCGTCCATCGCCGGCCTGCGCCATCTCGGCAACGAGCTGGCAGCCTACGCCGCATCGAAGGCGGGGCTGCAGCATTTCTCGCGCGTCTGCGCGGTGCACTACGCGCCGCAGCAGGTGCGCGTCAACACCGTCATCCCCGGGCTGATGTTCACGCCGCTGGTCACCGAGCGGCTTGCCGGACAGCAGGCCGGGGGCGACGCCGAAGCGCTGATCGCGCGCCGCCATGCGCGCCCGCCGCTCGGCCGCATGGGCGACGCCTGGGACGTCGCCCACGCCGCGCTCTACCTCGCCTCGGATGAGGCGAAATACGTGACCGGCGCCGAGATCGTGGTCGACGGCGGGCTCAGCGCGACGGTCCGTTGAGCGCCTCCGGCGAACCGGGACGCCTGCGCCGCGCCTGGCGCCGGGGCCTGGACCGCTTCCGTCTGCGTCTGTCGCGCGCCGAGGCGCTGCCCCAGCTCGGCGTGCTCGGCATTCTCACCGGCCTGATCGTCGGCGTCGTGATGATCGCGTTTCGCCTGCTGATCGAGACCACGCAGGCGGCCTTCCTGCCCGGCGGCGATCCGGAGAACTACGAAGCCCTCGGCTACGAGCTGCGCCTCCTTTTGCCGCTCGCCGGCGGACTCGCCATCGGGCTGCTGTTCCAGTGGATGCCCGAGGCCGCGCGCCAGGTTGGCGTGACGCATGTCATGGAGCGTCTCGCCTACCACCAGGGTCGTTTGCCGCTGCGCAGCGCAGTGCTGCAGTTCTTCGGCGGCGCGCTGTCGATCGTGTCGGGGCATTCGGTCGGCCGCGAGGGGCCGGCGATCCACCTCGGCGCGGCGAGCGGCAGCCTCGCCGGGCAGCGCTTCGGCCTGCCGAACAACAGCCTGCGCGTGCTCGCCGGCTGCGGCGTCGCGGCGGCGATCGCGGCCTCGTTCAACACGCCGCTCGCCGGCGTGATCTTCGCCATGGAAGTCGTGCTGATGGAGTACACCGTGGTCGGCTTCGCGCCGGTGATCCTCGCTGCGGTGAGCGCGACCGCGCTGACGCGGTTCAAATACGGCGCCGAGCCGGCGTTCATCGTGCCGCCGCTGCAGCTCGGCTCGCTGTGGGAGCTGCCCTTCGTGCTCGCCGTGGGCGTCGCCATCGGGCTGCTCGCGGCGGCGTTCATCGCGCTGGTCCGGCTGTCGGCGACGCACAGCGCCGGGGTGGCCTTCTGGCTGCGCGCCACGCTCGCCGGGCTGATCGTCGGGCTCTGCGCGCTGCTCGCGCCGCAGGTGATGGGCATCGGCTACGACACGGCGAACAACGCCCTGCTCGGCCAGCTCGCGCTCGGCACGCTGGTCCTGGTGCTCGGCTGCAAGCTGCTGGCGACGACCGCCAGCATCGGGCTCGGTCTGCCCGGCGGCCTGATCGGCCCGGCGCTGGTCATGGGCGCCTGCGCCGGCGGCGCGCTGGGTCTCGTCGGGCAGTGGATCTCGCCCGGCCACACGTCATCGGCCGGCTTCTACGCCCTGCTCGGCATGGGTGCGATGATGGGCGGTGCGCTGCACGCGCCGCTCGCCGCGCTGACCGCGATGCTCGAGCTGACCGCGAACCCGAACGTCCTCTGGCCCGACATGCTCGCCGTGATCGCCGCCTACGGCGTCTCGCGCCAGCTGTTCCGCCAGGACTCGGTGTTCGTGACGCTGATGCGCGCGCGCGGCCTGGACTACCGCAACGATCCCGTCGGCCAGTCGCTGCGCGCGGTCGGCGTCGGCGCGGCAATGGACACGCGCCTGGCGCAGCTCGACCGGCACAGCCCGCGCGACGCGATCGCCGCGACGCTCGCGCGCAATCCGCGCTGGATCCTGGTGCTCAGGGACGGCCGCCCGAAGGCGCTGCTGCCAGCGGCCGATCTGGCGCGCGAGATGGCCGAGGCCACCGAGCCGGCGGTGATCGACCTGCTCGAGTTTCCGGCCGAGCGCCAGCAGATCGCGCCGATTGCGCTGCAGGCGACGCTGCAGGAGGCGCTCGACGCGTTGGACGCGGGCGGCGCCGAAGCGCTTTACGTCACGGCGCAGACCGCCGCCGACGTCGCGCACATCTACGGCGTGCTGCGGCGCACCGACATCGAGCGCAGCTACCGCTACAGCTGATCGGCCACCGACAGCGCGCGCGGCCGGCCGGCTTTTGCCGCCTCGAGCGCAGTCCACACGCGAAGCGGCGTCGCCGGCATGTCGAAGTGCGTGACGCCCGCGCTGCGCAGCGCGTCGATGATCGCGTTCATCAGGCAGGGCATCGAGCCGGTGACGCCGGCCTCGCCCACGCCTTTGGCGCCGAGCGGATTGGTCTCGGTCGGCACCGGATGCTCGAGGATGCGCAGATTGTTGACCAGCACCGCGCGCGGCATCGGATAGTCCATGAAACTGCCGGTCAGCAGCTGTCCGCTCTCGGCGTCGTAGACCGCCTGCTCGCCGAGGATGTGGCCGGCGCCCTGCGTGATGCCACCCATCATCTGCCCCTCGACGAGCTGCGGGTTGATGATATTGCCGGCGTCATCCATCGAAACGTAGGAGACGATTTCGATCTCGCCCGTATCGGCGTCGATCTCGACCTCCGCGACATGGCAGCCGTTCGGGAAGGTCGACGGTACCTTCGGCCGATCCTTGTAATCGAGGTCGAGCTTGCCCGGGTACTTCTGCGCCAGCGCGGTAATCGAAATCGCGCGGTCGGTGCCCTTGATGCGATAGTTCCCTTCGTCGAACTCGATGTCCGCGGCCGCGCTCTCCAGCGCCTCGGCGGCAAGATCGATGCCGTTCTTCACGATTTCCTGCGCGGCGCAGAACATCGCGCTGCCGAGACCGTGAAGGGTGCGCGAGCCCCCGGTCGGATTCGAGGTCATGAAGAAATCCGGCTCGGAGGTGCGCAGCCGTATGCGCTCCATCGGAATGCCGAGCACGCCGGCGACGACCTGGGCGAAGGTCGTCTCGTGGCCCTGTCCGTGGTTGTGCGAGGCCGTGCGCAGCGTCACGCTGCCGTCCTTCTCCCAGGTGACGTGCGCCTGATCGTAGGGCGCGAATCCGCCTGCGGCCGTCGCCTCGATGTAGGTGGCGATGCCGCGTCCGCGCAGCCGGCCGCGCTTCGCGGCATCGGCGCGGCGCGCCGCGAAGCCATTCCAGTCGGCCGCCGCGAGCGCATCCGTCAGCACGCCCTCGAAGTCGCCGCAGTCGTACTCGAAGCCGGTGACGATCTTGTAGGGAAACTTCGCCTTCGGCACCAGGTTGCGGCGGCGGAACTCCGCCGGGTCGGCCCCGATCTCGAACGCCGCCTGGTCGATCAGGCGCTCCAGCGCGTAGGACGCGACCGGCCGCCCCGCGCCGCGGTACGCTGCGGTGGGCACGGTGTTCGTCACCACCAGCTTGGCCTGCACGTAGACCGCGGGCACGTCGTAGACCCCGCTCACCACGTTGATCAGATTCACCGTATTGATGAACGAGCCGGTGAACGCGAGGTAGGCGCCCAGGTTGGACACATAGTCGAAGCGCATGCCGAGAATCCGGCCGCTCGCGTCCAGCGCGATTTCACCCTTGTGCACGATGTCGCGCGCCTGCTCGTCGGCAAGGAAGATTTCCGAGCGCGTGCCGACCCACTTCACCGGGCGGCCGAGCTTTTTCGCAGCGAGCAGCAGCGCGCCGTACTCCGGGTAGGCATTGAAGCGCACGCCAAAGCCCCCGCCGACCTCTTCGGCGACGATGCGCAGCCGCTCGGGCGGGACGCCGAGCATCGCGCCGACCTGCAGGCGCATCGGACCGGCGCCCTGCGTCGTCGCGGTCAGCGTGTACAGGTCGGCCGCCGCATCGTAGGCGCCCAGCGCCGCGCGCGGCTCCATCGGATTGCCGACCACGCGCGAGTGATACGCCGAGAGCGTGACCACCTTCGCCGCCTTGGCGAACGCCGCATCGGTCGCCGCCTGGTCGCCGCCGACGAAATCGAGCACCTGGTTGCCCGGCACTTCGTCGTGCAGCTGCGGCGCGCCCGGGGCGAGCGCCTCGACCGCGCTCACCACGGCCGGCAGATCCTCATACTCGACGAACACCGCCTCGGCAGCGTCCTGCGCCAGCGCCGCGCTTTCCGCGACGACCAGCGCAATCGGCTCGCCGACGTAGCGCACCCGGCCCGCACTGAGCGCGTAGCGTGGCGGCAGAATCTGATCGCTGCCGCCACGGCCCTTCATCGGCGCCGCGGCGGGCATCGGCTTGTGACCGGCGGCGAGCACGTCCTCGCCGGTCAGCACCGCGATCACGCCGGGCAGCGCCGTCGCGCCCGAGACGTCGATCGAAACGATCTTCGCGTGCGGACGGTCCGAACGCAGGAAATGGCCGTAGGCCTGCCCCTCGACATTCCAGTCCGAGACGTAACGCCCGGCGCCCTTCAGCATGCGCTCGTCTTCGAGTCTTCCCTTGATTCCGAATTTCATACCGAGACTCTCATCCTCCGGATTTCTTCTTCACCCAGTCGGCGAGCGCCTTGACGTCGGCGTTCTCCGGCTGCTTGCGCTGCATTTCCGCGACCACGGCCCGCATCGTGTCGTACTCGCCGTGCTCTTCGAGCGCCGCATAGTAATAGAGCTCCGGCGCGATGTCGTCCGGCGGCAGCGCCCGCAGCATCGTCAGGTAGGTCGTGCGCGCCTCGGCCAGGCTTTGCGCGGGCTTGTCGGCCGGCGCCGCCGCGGGCGCCGCGCTGCGCACCCGGATGCCGCCGAGCTTGGCGTTCTGCATCAGCTCCGGGATGCGCGCGATGCGCTGTGGCGCGCCCGCGGGCAGACGCGTCACCTCGGTCACCGCACCGGAAATGGCCTCGGCCTGCGCGCGCGCCGCGCGAAAGCTCGACGGACCGAACCAGCGCTCCTGCCGCGCGCCCTCGAAGAACACCACGCGCAGCTGCGCCCCCGCCGCCAGCTTGAAACGATCGCCCTCGCGCACCCGCATGAACGGCGTCACCGGTGCGCTGGCGCCGCTCACCGGCGCGAAGCGCACGTCGCCCGCCACCAGATTGACCAGACCGACGTCGCGCACCTGCGCGCCGGCCGGCGCGACGAGCAGCATCAAAACCGCGAACAGAATACGCTGCTGCATAGCCTCCTCGTTGACTGCTTATTCGGGATCGATCGTCGTCACCTCGAGCACCGCGATGGGCTCGGCGCGCCCCTTGACCTGCAGGGTCTCCATCTTACCCGTTCGCACCCCGGCCCCGGCGGCGCGCACCGTGGCCTGGCTCGCCGCAATGGTGCAGCCGAGCAGCTTGGTCGCGCCCTCCAGGCGTGCGGCCGCGTTCACCGTGTCGCCGATCGCGGTGAACTCCCGGCGGCGGGGCGTGCCGATATCGCCGATGACCGCTTCGCCGCTGTGCAGACCGACGCCAATGGCGAATTCCGGCAGCCCGCGTTCGGGAAATCGCGCGCGCATCCAGTCGCGGAAGCCGGCCGCTGCGGTGGCCATGCCGAGCGCGGCGCGCAGCGCGCGACGCGCGTGGTCCGGATGCGCGACCGGCGAGCCGAACACCGCCATGACCGCGTCGCCGATGTACTTGTCGACGGTCCCGCCCTGCGCGAGGATCGGCTCGCAGACGCGCGTGAAGTAGGCATTCAGCATCTCGACCACTTCGTGCGCGGTGAGCTTTTCCGAAATCGTGGTGAAGTTGCGGATGTCGGCGAACAGCACCGTCACCGTCGCCGCCTCGCCCTCGAGGTCCGGTCGCTCGGACTGCGACAGCAGCTTCTCGACCACCTCGTCCGAGACGTAGCGTCCGAACAGGCTGCGCAGCCGTGCCCGCGCGCGCGCCTCGCCGGTCAGGCGCAGGCCGAGCGTCATCAGATAGGCCGCCAGCAGCGCGACCTGCGGCTCGGCCACGGGCAGCAGCCAGTTCGCGCGGAACAGCGCGTAGCCGGCGAGCGCGACCGCGGCCGCAAGGGCCAGCCCGAGCGCGGCGCCCGCGCCCGGACCGAATCGCAGAAAGACCGCCGTGCCAAGCCCGGCCACGGCGATCAGCCAGGCCCATGCGGCGAGCGCCGGCAATCCGCGCAGGTCGCGCGCGCCGAGCAGGGTCTCGACGATGCTGGCATGGATCTCGCCGCCCGACATCTGCGTCGCGCGCGGACCGCGCGAGTACGGCGTGAAGTGCCGGTCCAGGGTGCCGCTGTTTTCCGCGGCGAGGATCACTGCGCGCCCCTTCAGCGCCCGCACCTGCGGGTCGTCGAGCGCCCCGGGTGCAAGCAGTCGCATCATCGACAGCGCGGGGATGGTGCCCGGCGGCCCGGCGAAGCCGATGGTGCGGAGCTCGGGCGCGCGCGTCAGGCGCGCGCCGGCGATCTCCCAGGCGCTCAGCGTCGGATCGGCGTCGACCATGCGCAGCGCCAGCTGCAGGCCGAGGCTCAGCCCGGGAAACGCCGGATCCGGCACGACCGCGGGATAGAAGTGCCGCACATGCTTGTCCTCGTCCGGGTGCAGGTTGGCCACGCCGAGGTCGTGGATGCCGCGCGGCAGGAGCAGCATCTGGTCCTGCGGCGGCAGCAGCAGTTCCGGCTGGCCGTCGCTGCGCTCGACCAGCTGCGTGATGAGCACCGTGCGGCCCTGCGCCAGCGCGGCGCGCAGCGGGGCGTCGTAGCTGCGGCTCGCCGCGCTGTCCGGCAGCTCGAGCTTTCTCAGCCAGCCTTCCGCGCTCACCAGGTAGAGGAAGTCGAATCCGATGACCTTCACGCCCGCGCGCATCAGCACCTCGAGCACGCGGCCGAAATGCGGTGCCCAGAACGCGAGCGGGTCGTCCTTCAGCGCCACCAGCGTGTCGTCGTCGACGATGATCAGCGCGGTGTGGCTCGGCACATAGCGCTGGCCGGCGAGCAGGTGCCAGCTGTCGGTGTAGAGGTTCTCGAGCGCGCGATGCCCGCCGCTGCGCGCGAGCGCCGCCGCAAGGGCGCACGCCAGCAGCGCCACCGCGACCCCGCGGGCCGCACGCGCGGCGAGCCGCTTCAGGCGTGCGACAGCGCGATCAGCAGGCTGCAGGGGGCGTAGTCGGACAGCGTGGCGCCGACCGAACCCTTCCACCAGCGCGCCGCGAACGATGTGTTCTGGTTATGCCCGACCACGATCAGGTCGCAGCTCAGCTCCTTCGCCAGCCGGCAGATCTCCTCGACCGGCTCGCCGACCGCCAGGTGGCCGGTGGCGTTGAATCCCTTTTCGCGCAGCGCGCGGATGCCCTCGTCGAGCACGGCCTGGGTGCGCTTCTTCTCCTCCTCGAGCAACTCCTCCGGGACGAAGCCCTCGGTGAGGAACAGGCTCGGCGGCATGCTCGCCACGGCGAGCAGGTGCGTTTCGGCGCCGAGGAAGTTGGCAAGCTCGCCGCACTCGACGAGCGCACGCTTGCCGTCCTCCGATCCGTTGTAGGCGAGCAGGATCTTCTGATATTTCACGGGTCCTCCTTCGCGACACGCGTCCCCTGGAGCAGGTTATAGCCCGGCCGGTGAACTCCGGCAAGCAGCGCGCGCCGGGGTCGCGGTTTCGCCGTGGCGCGGCCGCCCTGCCCCGAGGCGCCGGTAAAATTGCAGTTTGCCACTACGGCTCGGCGAGAGGCTGCCATGCTGGACCCCAATCGCAAGGACTTATGCGCCGGCATCGTCGGCAGCGGCACCATGGGCCGGGGGATCGTCCAGGTGCTCGCCCAGTGCGGCGCCCGCGCGCGGGTGTTCGACGCCCAGCCCGGCGCGGCGCAGGCCGCGCGCGACGCCATCGGCAAGGCCCTCGCCGGTCTGGTGCAGAGGGGGCGAATCGACCCGGCGGCGGCCGATGCCACGCTGGGGCGCATCGAAATCGCCGACAGCCTCGCGCAGTTCGCGGACTGCCAGCTGGTGGTCGAAGCCATCTTCGAGGATCTGGAGGCCAAACGCGCCCTGTTCCGCCAGCTCGAGGGCGTGGTCGGCGACGACTGCGTGCTCGCCTCGAATACATCGTCGCTTTCGGTGACCGCGATGGCGGCGGCCTGTGCCCGGCCGGGGCGCGTCGTCGGCTATCACTTTTTCAACCCGGTGCCGGTGATGAAGATCGTCGAGGTGGTCGACGGCGCGCTCACCGAGCCCTGGGTCGGCGAGGCGCTCGCCGCGCTGGCGCGTCGCTTCGGCCACACGCCGGTGCGCTGCAAGGACACGCCCGGGTTCGTCGTCAACCACGCCGGGCGTGGCTATACCCCCGAATCGATGCGCGTGCTGACCGAGGGCGTGGCCGACTTCGCGACGATCGACCGCATCCTGGTCGATGCCGCGGGCTTTCGCCTCGGGCCCTTCGGCCTGATGGATCTGGTCGGTCTCGACGTGCACTACGGCGTCATGAAGTCGCTCTACCAGCAGTACTTCGAGGAGCCCCGCTACCGGCCTTCCTACCTGCTCGAGCCGCGCGTCGCCGCGGGGCTGCTGGGACGCAAGACCGAGCGCGGCTGGTACGTCTACGGCAAGGACGGCGCCGAGAAGCTGCCCGAGCAGCCCGTGCCGCAGCACAAGGCCGAGTCTGTATGGGTCGCGCCGAACGCGCCGGCGCTGGCCGAGCTCGCCAGCAAGCTCGGGGCGCGCGTCGAGACCGGCGCCAAGCCCTCGGCGGACGTCGTCTGCCTCGTCGCACCGCTCGGCCAGGACGCGACGACGACAGCCCTGCAGCTGCATCTCGATCCCGCGCGCACGGTCGCAGTCGACGCGCTGTTCGGCTTCGCCAAGCGGCGCACCCTGATGACCACGCCGGTCACCCGGCCCGAGGCGCGCGATGCGGCGCACGGCCTGCTCGCCGCCGACGGCGTGCCGGTTTCGGTGATCCACGATTCGGCCGGCTTCGTCGCGCAGCGCGTCGTCGCACACATCGTCAACATCGGCTGCGACATCGTGCAGCAGCGCATCGCCACGCCCGAGGACCTCGACCGTGCCGTGATGCTCGGGCTCGGCTATCCCAAGGGACCGCTGGCCATGGGCGACGCGATCGGCCCGGCGAAGCTGCTCACCATCCTCGAGGCCCTGCATGCGCTCTACCAGGAGCCGCGCTACCGGCCCAGTCCCTGGCTGCGCCGCCGCGCGCGCCTCGGCGTTTCACTGCTCACCCCGGAAACCTGAATCCAGAGAGGCCGCCCATGCTCGATGCCTACATCTACGACGGACTGCGCTCCCCGATCGGCCGGCACGCCGGCAAGCTCGCGCCGGTGCGTCCGGACGACCTCGCCGGCGAGGTCATCAAGGAAGTCGTCGCACGCAACCAGATCGCGCCCGAGGAGATCAGCGACGTGGTGCTCGGCTGCGTGACGCAGGCGGGCGAGGACTGCCGCAATGTCGCGCGCTTCGCCGCGCTGCTCTCCGGACTGCCGCCGACCGTGCCGGGCGTGACCGTCAACCGGCTCTGCGCGAGCGGCCTGCAGGCGGTGACGGATGCGGCCCGCGCGATCACCTGCGCCGAGGGCGAGCTGTACATCGCCGGCGGCGTCGAGAGCATGACCCGCGCGCCCTACGTCATGGGCAAGGCCGACAGTCCCTACAGCCGCGGCGTCAAGATGTACGACACGACCATCGGCTCGCGATTCACCAATCCGCGCTTCGCCAAGCAGTATGGCGACCATGCCATGCCGCAGACCGGCGACAACGTCGCCAAGGACTTCGGCATCACGCGCGAAGAGGCCGACGCCTTCGCGCTCGCGTCGCAGCAGAAATACGCCAAGGCCGAGCAGGAAGGCTTCTACAAGGGCGAGATCCTGCCGATCACGCTGCCGGCGAAGAAAAAGGATGCCGCACCCGAGTCGGTCGAGCGCGACGAGCATCCGCGGCGCGACGCAACCATGGAGGCGCTCGCCAAGCTGAAACCCTTGTTCGAAGGTGGCGTGGTCACGGCGGGCAACGCCTCGGGGGTCAACGACGGCGCGGCCGCGCTCGTCGTCGGCAGCCGCGCCTGGGGCGAGAAGAAGAGCAAGGCGCCGTTGGTGCGCATCCGTGCGGCGGCCTCGGCCGCGGTCGAGCCGCGCATCATGGGCGTCGGCCCCGCCTACGCCATCCCGCTCGCACTCGAACGGGCCGGGCTCGCGCTGAAGGACATGGACATCATCGAGATCAACGAGGCCTTCGCCAGCCAGGTGCTCGGCTGCCTCAAGCTGCTGAAGGTCGACTTCAAGGACCCGCGCGTCAACCCGAACGGCGGCGCGATCGCGATCGGCCACCCGCTCGGCTGCTCGGGCGCGCGGCTCGCGCTCACCGTGGCACGCGAGATGCAGCAGAGCGGCGCGCGCTATGCCGCGGTGTCGCTGTGCATCGGGGTCGGGCAGGGCCTGGCCGTGATTCTCGAGAAGCTGAACTGAGGAGAAATTCATGAACGCGCCCGAGAAACCGAAGACCAAGGCGGCCTTCGTCTGGGACGACCCGCTGCTGCTGAACGACCAGCTGAGCGAAGACGAGCGCATGGTGCGCGATGCAGCCGCGGCCTACTGCCAGGACAAGCTCACGCCGCGCGTGCTGGACATGTTTCGCAACGAGTCGAGCGACCCGTCGATCTTTCGCGAGATGGGCGAGCTGGGATTGCTCGGGCCGACGATCCCGGCGCAGTACGGCGGCCCGGAGCTCAACTACGTCAGTTACGGCCTGATCGCGCGCGAGGTCGAGCGCGTCGATTCGGGTTACCGCTCGATGATGAGCGTGCAGTCCTCGCTCGTCATGCTGCCGATCTACGCGTTCGGCAACGAGGCGACCAAGCAGAAATACCTGCCGAAGCTCGCGTCGGGGGAGTGGATCGGCTGCTTCGGCCTCACCGAGCCGAATCACGGCTCCGACCCGGGCTCGATGGTCACGCGTGCGAAGAAAGCCGACGGCGGCTACCGCCTCAGCGGCACGAAGATGTGGATCTCGAATTCACCCATCGCCGACGTGTTCGTCGTCTGGGCGAAGGACGACGAGGGCGCGATTCGCGGCTTCGTCCTCGACAAGGGCGCCAAGGGCCTGTCGGCGCCGGCGATCCACGGCAAGGTGGGTCTGCGCGCCTCGATCACCGGCGAAGTCGTGATGGACGATGTGTTCTGTCCGGAAGAGAACGCCTTTCCGGAGGTGCGTGGTCTGAAGGGGCCCTTTACCTGCCTCAACTCGGCGCGCTATGGGATCGCCTGGGGCGCACTCGGCGCGGCCGAGGACTGCTGGCACCGCGCGCGCCAGTACGTGCTCGACCGCAAGCAGTTCGGCCGGCCGCTCGCCGCGAACCAGCTGATCCAGAAAAAGCTCGCCGACATGCAGACCGAGATCACCCTCGGGCTGCAGGGCTGCCTGCGCCTCGGACGCATGAAGGACGACGGCGGCGCCGCGGTCGAGGTCACCTCGATTCTCAAGCGCAACTCCTGCGGCAAGGCGCTCGACATTGCGCGCCTGGCGCGCGACATGATGGGTGGCAACGGCATTTCGGACGAGTTCGGCGTCGCGCGCCACCTGGTCAACCTCGAGGTGGTCAATACCTACGAAGGCACGCACGACATCCACGCGTTGATTCTCGGACGCGCGATCACCGGCATCCAGGCATTCAGCTGACGCAGGCGCGGCGGCGCGCCATCCGAGTCTGGATTGTGCGGCGCGCCATAAAGCGCTAGAATCCGCGCCCTTATGTCCGAGTGCCCGTCCGGGCTCTAATGAAATGAAGCTCTTCCACGGGCTTCATTTCCGCAACCTCTACGGTGACGTGACCGGCGGCCTGACTGCGGCCGTGGTTGCGCTGCCGCTCGCCATGGCCTTCGGCGTCGCCTCGGGCGCCGGTCCGATCGCCGGCATCTACGGCGCGATCTTCGTCGGCTTCTTCGCCGCGCTGTTCGGCGGCACGCCGGCACAGGTCTCGGGTCCCACCGGGCCGATGACGGTGGTGATGGCCGCGGTCCTGACGCAGTACCTGGCGATGTTTCCCGACGATCCGGCGAAGGGCGCAGCCGTCGCGTTCACCGTCGTCATGCTCGGTGGCCTGTTGCAGATCGCGCTCGGGCTGCTGCGCGTCGGGCGCTACATCGATTACGTGCCTGCGCCGGTGATCTCCGGGTTCATGTCCGGCATCGGCGTGATCATCATCCTGCTGCAGCTCTACCCCCTGCTCGGCTATCCGGTCGCCTCCAGCCCGATCAAGGCCGCGGCCGGCCTCGCGACGCTCTTTGCGCAGCCCAAAGCCGTGGTGTTCGCCTTCGGCCTGGCGACGCTCGCGATCGTGTTTTTCCTGCCGCAGCGCATCGCACGTGTCGTGCCTGCACCCCTCGTGGCACTGGTGGTCATCTCGCTCGCCGTCGCGGTCATCGACCCGGGTCCTGCCGTCGCGCTGATCGGCGATATTCCGAGCGGTTTTCCCAAGGCGCACGCACCGACGATCACGGTTGCCCTGCTGCCCAAGATCCTCGAATCGGCGATCACGCTCGCCCTGCTCGGCGCGATCGACTCGCTGCTCACCTCACTGGTGGCCGACAACATCACCCGTACCCAGCACGACTCGAACCGCGAGCTGATCGGCCAGGGCATCGGCAACACGATTGCGGGGATATTCGGTGGCCTGCCGGGCGCCGGCGCCACCATGCGCACGGTGATCAACGTACGCTCGGGTGGTCGCACGCCGCTCTCGGGCGCGTTGCATGCGCTGGTGCTGCTCGCCCTGGTGCTTGGCCTCGGGCCGCTTGCCGCGCACATCCCGCATGTCGTCCTCGCCGGCATCCTCATCAAGGTCGGCGTCGACATCATCGACTGGGACTATCTCAAGCGCCTGCGCTCGGCGCCGCGCGTCGGCCTGGCGATCATGTCGACGGTTCTGCTGATGACGGTGTTCGTCGACCTGATTACCGCCGTGGCGGTCGGCATGATCATCGCGAGCTTCGTCTTCATGAAGCGCATGACCGACATGCAGATCGCCAGCATGCGTCTGGTGAGCCGCCCGGAGGACGAGGCGCCGTTGTCGGACGACGAGCGGGCGCTGCTCCGCGCCACCGGCGGGCGCCTGCTGCTGTTTCACCTCAGCGGCGCGATCAGTTTCTCGTCGGCGAAGGAACTCGTGCGCCGCGCATCGAGCGTCGCCGACGTCGGCGTTCTGGTGCTCGACCTCACGGACGTTTCGGCGATCGACTACACCACCTCGCGCGCGATCGAGGACATCATCGTCGACGCCCTGGCGCGCAAGCGCGCCGTGCATCTCTGCGGCCTGCGTACGAAAGTGCAGAACGTGCTCGAGCGCGATCGCGTGCTGCGCCGCGTGCCGCCGGAGAATGTGCACAAAACGCGTGCCGCGGCGCTCGAGGCCGCGGCGGCCGCGCTCAAACCCGGGTCGGGGGTGGCTACTTCAGCTTCGGGTGGAAATTGAACTTCTGCCCGCCGACGGCCGCCTCGAGCATCACGCCTTCCTTCGCCAGCGTGAACACCACCACGCCGTCCCGGTAGTCCGCGCCGCCGGAGGCGCCGGCCTTGGCGACCACTGCCGAGGCATTCGCCGACAGCTCGAATTTGCCCGCGGTGAAGCGATCGAGCGCCGCCTTGTTCTGAAAGAAGATCACCTCGCTGAACTCCTGCACGCCGGCCTGCAGGCCGACCGTGATCTGCGTGACGTCGGCGGTGCCGATCATCCGGCCTCGCTCGAAAACCTGGCCATCGCCCGCGCCACCGCCGACGATCAGGCCACCCTTGCCGATGGTCGGAAACACGACGTAGCCGTGCGCGCTCTTGAAGCGCGCCTTCATCGTCGGATCTTTGAATTCGAATGCCGCGATCGTTTTCTTCACGTCGGCGCTACTGACCTCCCCCGCGCCGGCCACCGGCACGGCAACGGCGAACGACAGAAAAGCGGCGGCAATCCAGCCCACAACACTACGCATGTGCGACTCCGATCAAAAAGGGTTGAACAGACGGTGGGAAACCAACGCTTCGACCGGCCGTAACCGGGCGAAGTTCCTCAAGCTACTCTCCTCGCCGACCGGCACGATTGATCAAGGTCAGAACTTCGTATAGCCGCCATCGATGACGATCTGCTCGCCGGTGTGGTAGGCCGAAGCGTCGCTCATCAGATACACGGCAATGCCGCCGAAGTCGTCCCAGGTGCCCCAGCGCCGCGCCGGAATACGCGGCAGCACGGCGGCACGGAACCGCTCATCGCCCATCGCGCGCGCGGTCATCTCGGTCTCGATCCAGCCCGGCAGGATCGAGTTGACGCGGATGCGGTAACGCGCAAGCTCGACCGCCAAGGCGCGTACGTAGGCCGTCAATCCGCCCTTGGACGCGCCGTAGTGACTGTTGCGCGCCGCGCCTTCGATTGCCGCCGTACTGGCGGTCGATACCAGCACCCCGCCGTCGCCGTGCTCGACCATGTGGCGCGCCGCGGCGCGAAAGGTCAGGAAGGTGCCGTCCAGGTTGACCTGCAGCACGCGGCGAAACTCCGCCAGCGTCATCTCGAGCAGCGGCGTCGGCCGGGCCGAGACGCCGGCGTTGGCAAAGCAGGCGTCGACCTTGCCCAGCGCCTCGACCGAAGCGGCAAAGGTCTTGTCGACCTGCGCCTCGTCCGTGACGTCGCAGACGAAGGCCTCGACCGCACCCGCCTCGGCGGCCAGCATGGATTTGGCCTTCGCGGTCTTCTCGGGGTTCGAACCCCAGATTGCCACACGTGCACCCGCAGCGAGCAGTGCCTTTGCCATGCCATAGCCGATGCCGCCATTGCCGCCGGTCACGACCGCGCTGCGGCCGCTGAGATCGAAGGGACGGTACATGGTGCGCGGTCCTCGTCACAAAAAGGGAAGCAGTATACGTTTGCGGCCGCGCGGCGGCAGCCGCCATAATGCAGCTCTCATGCGGGTGCGACGGCTGTGCTGGGTGCTGTGGTGTGCGATCGCGAGCACGGCGCTGGGCGCGGACGATGCAGCGCCGCAGCGCGAGGCGCCGAACGGCGCCGTGCTCGTCGCACGGCCCGGGCTGCTCGACCCGAACTTCCGCCAGACCGTGGTGCTGGTGACGCAGCGCCCGGACGGCAGTACCGTCGGCGTGATCCTCAACCGACCGACGCAGCTCGAGCTCGCGCCGCTGGTGCCGGGGATGCCGGCAGCGAACTACAAGGACGCGCTGTACTTCGGCGGGCCGGTCATGCGCCGCAGCGTGGTGGCGGTGTTCGAGTCGGCGACGCCGCCCGCGTCGAGCGCCTTTCACGTGCTGCGCGGCATCTACCTCAGCATGCACGAGGCGAACATCGCGCAGCTGCTCGAGTCCGGCGCCCCGCATTACCGCGTCTACGTCGGCTTCGCGGGCTGGGCGCCGGGCCAGCTTGAAAGCGAGCTCGAGCGCGAGGGCTGGTATGTCCTGCCCGCCGATCCGCAGGTCGTGTTTCGCCGCGACACGCGCGGCCTGTGGGAAGAACTCGTCGCGCGCGCCCTCGGACGGCAGGCCAGGGCGGCGCGGCCGTATTGCGCGCCCGCTGTGGCGGGCCCTGAACTGAAAAGCCCCGCTGTCGCAGACCCGAAATTGAAAAGCCCCGCTGTCGCGGGCCCTGAACTGAAAAGCCCCGCTGTCGCGGGGCTTTGGGGGCCCGGCTGCGCCGGGCAGTGCCGCCATAGAGCGGCACACTTATGGACGGCTGATGCCGCCCTGTCGAGACCGCGAGTGGCCGCCTCCCTTAGACGGCCCGATGATTTGGGCGCTTGCCCGGACATGTCGCCCGAGTTTGCACCGATCGCGCGGCAGCTGCTTGCGCATGTGCCGTGTCGCGTGCTCGTGTAGCCACGTTAGCACCACGCGAAATGAAGTCAAGGGGAATCCCAGGCGATCTTTGAGGCCGCTCAACTTGCGGACGCAGGCAATTCGACGCCTCGTTGCCGCTGACGTGAAATAGCTTCCATTCCCACCCGAAACGCCGAGGGTATACTGCGCCGCTCCACCCTTCGATCGGCGTTTTTCGCTTATTGCTCAACGCATGGGTGCCCAGGTGCTGACGATTCGCGCACTCGCCCTGATCGCCCTGTGCGTCGTCGCGCCGGCGCAGGCCCAAACCGACGATGACGACGCGGTGCTGCTCATCGCGCACCCGGCCTTTCGCGACGCCGACTACCGGCAGAGCGTGCTGATCGCCGCACCGGCACCGACGGGCGGGCACATCGGCGTGATACTCAACCGGCCGACCCAGCGCTCGCTGTTCAGTCTGTTTCCCGAGCACGAGCCCTCCAAACAGGTCAAGGAACCGGTGTATTACGGCGGACCGTTTTCGCGCAGCGCGTTGGTCGCCCTGGTGCGCCGCAAGGACGACCCGGGCGAAGGCACCGTTTACCTGATGAAGAATCTCTATCTCGCGTTCCGCGTAACCACGATCGACGAGATCATCGAGACCACGCCGAACGAGGCGCGCTACTACATCGGCTACGTGGCCTGGCGTCCGGGAGAGCTGCGCCGCGAGCTCGACCGCGGCCTGTGGTCGGTCCTCGGCGCGGACATCGACACCGTGTTCCGCAAGGACACGGAAAGCCTGTGGGAGGAACTGTTCACCCGCACGCGGCGCCTGCGCGCAGGCGCCGGCTACGCGCCGCTCGCGCTGCGCCCGGCCGCCCCGGTCCGATAGAGGTAATAGGGAAACGCCGCATCCACGGCGGGATGTGGCAGGCTCGACCAGCCCGGCCCCGCCATCGGCCGATCGCAGAGCACGACGGCGCCGGGCAGCATCAAGCGGTCGAGGAGCGGCGCGACCGCCGCAGCGAGTTCGCGGTCGCGCGCAGGATCATCCGTGCCGAGATCGACATGCGCGAGCGCGGCGCTTCTGCCCAGCCGCGCAAACGCGTGGGGCAGCGATTCGCGAAAGTCGCCCAGAAACAGCTGCGCATCGGCCGGGCGCAGCCGCGGCGGGCAGTGCACCTCGCGGTCGAAAACGTAGATCGCGCGCTGCGGGAACAGCACGCGCAGGCGATCGTAGCTGCGCCCCTTGCCGAGACCGACTTCGAGCACGTCTCCCGGGAGCGCCTGCACGAGCTGCGCGGCGTGGTCGAGACAGGTCCTTTGCGTCTGCAGGCGCGCAATCATGCGCGAGAGCGCATCCATGCGCACCGACCTCTCCGTCCGCTCGGCCGCGGCCTCAGGCCGCCGCCTTGGACTGCGCCTTCTCGAACACCATGTGTCCGCCGCGCCGGTCGACGAAGATCCTGTCCTTCGGCGCGAAGCGCCCCTCCAGGATGGCCTTGGCCAGCGGGTTCTCGATCTCGGACTGGATCGCGCGCTTGAGGGGCCGCGCGCCGTACACCGGGTCGAATCCCGCCTTGGCAACCTCGGTCACCGCAGCGTCGGAAATTTCGAAGCCGAACTCCATGTGTGCAAGCCGGCTGGCGAGTCGCTTGAGCTGGATGCGGGCGATCGACTTGATATGGTCCTCGCCCAGGGCGTGGAACACCACCACCTCGTCAATACGGTTGATGAACTCGGGCCGGAACTGCGTCTTCACCTCGGCCATGACGGCAAGCTTGATCACGCCGTAGTCGCTGCCGGCCATCTGCTGGATCATCTGCGAACCGAGGTTCGAGGTCATCACCACCACCGTGTTCTTGAAATCCACCGTGCGGCCATGTCCGTCAGTGAGACGCCCGTCGTCGAGCACCTGCAGCAGCGAGTTGAACACGTCAGGATGCGCCTTCTCGATCTCGTCGAACAGGATCACGGAGTACGGCCGACGCCGAACCTGCTCGGTGAGCTGGCCGCCTTCCTCATAGCCGACGTAGCCCGGCGGCGCGCCGATGAGGCGCGAAACCGAGTGCTTCTCCATGTACTCGGACATGTCGAGCCGGATGAGATGCTCCTCCGAGTCGAACAGGAACGTGGCGAGCGCCTTGCACAGCTCCGTCTTGCCGACGCCGGTCGGCCCGAGAAACAGGAACGAGCCGTAGGGCCGGTTCGGATCGGCGAGCCCCGAGCGCGAGCGCCGGATGGCGTCCGACACCAGCCGCACCGCCTCGTCCTGACCGACGACGCGCTGATGCAGTCGCTCTTCCATGTGGATGAGCTTGTCGCGCTCACCCTGCATCATCTTCGACACCGGAATCCCCGTGGCGCGCGAGACGACCTCGGCGATCTCCTCGGCGCCGACCTTGGTGCGCAGGAGCTTCGCCTTCTGCTCGCCTTCCGCCCCCGCGGTTTCGGCGCGCTTGAGCTGCGCTTCGAGCTGCGGGATGCGCCCGTACTGGATCTCGCTCATCGTCTGCCAGTCGCCCTTGCGCCGCGCGTCCTCCATCTGCAGGCGCAGCTTCTCGAGCGATTCCTTGACCTGCGCACTGCCCGCGACCTGCGCCTTCTCGGCCTTCCAGATCTCCTCGAGGTCCGAGTAGTCTTTCTCCAGCCGCGCGATCTCGTCCTCGATCAGCGCCAGGCGCTTCTTGGAGGCCTCGTCGGTCTCCTTCTTGATCGCTTCGCGCTCGATACGCAGCTGGATCATGCGCCGGTCGAGCCGGTCCATCGACTCCGGCTTGGAATCGATTTCCATCTTGATGCGCGCAGCGGCCTCGTCGACCAGATCGATCGCCTTGTCCGGCAGAAAGCGATCGGTGATGTAGCGATGCGACAGTTCCGCCGCGGCGACGATCGCCGGATCGGTGATCTCGACGCCATGGTGAACTTCGTACTTTTCCTGCAGTCCGCGCAGGATCGCGATCGTCGCCTCGACGCTCGGCTCGCCGACCAGCACCTTCTGGAAGCGGCGCTCGAGCGCGGCGTCCTTCTCCACGTACTTGCGGTATTCGTCGAGCGTGGTCGCGCCGATGCAGTGCAGTTCGCCGCGCGCCAGCGCGGGCTTGAGCATGTTGCCGGCGTCGATCGCGCCCTCCGCCTTGCCGGCACCGACCATGGTGTGCAGCTCGTCGATGAAGACGATGGTGTTGCCTTCGTCCTGGGCGATCTCCTTCAACACCGCCTTCAGCCGCTCCTCGAACTCGCCGCGGTACTTCGCGCCGGCGAGCAGCGACGCCATGTCGAGCACCAGCGTGCGCTTGTTCTTCAGCGATTCCGGCACCTCACCGTTGACGATGCGCTGCGCAAGGCCTTCCACGATCGCCGTCTTGCCCACCCCCGGCTCGCCGATCAGCACCGGATTGTTCTTGGTGCGCCGCTGCAGAATCTGGATCACGCGACGGATCTCGTCGTCGCGTCCGATCACCGGGTCGAGCTTGCCCTGACGCGCGCGCTCGGTGAGGTCGAGCGTGTACTTGGCGAGCGCCTGGCGCTGCGATTCGTCCTCCTGCCCGGTCACCTTCTGTCCGCCGCGCACCTGGTCGATTGCGGCTTCGAGCGCAGCCAGCGTCACGCCGGCCTGCTTCAAGAGCCGCCCGGTTTCGCCCTTGTCGCCCGTCAGGGCAAGCAGGAACATTTCCGAGGCGATGAACTGGTCGCCGCGCTTCTGCGCGAGCTTGTCGGCGACGTTGAGCAGCGCGCCCAGCTCGCGCGAGACATTCACTTCCCCGCCGGCGCCTTCCACCTTGGGCAAACGCCCGATGGCGTCCTGCAGCGCCTTGCGCAGTGCGAGCGGATTGCCGCCGGCGCGCTGGATGAGGGAAGACGCCGAGGCGTCGGCCTGGCCGAGCAGGGCGGCAAGCAGATGCTGCGGCTCGATGCCCGGGTTGTCGTGGCCGACCGCGAGGCTCTGTGCGTCGGCGAGGGCGGACTGGAATTGGGTGGTGAGCTTGTCGAAGCGCATGGCCTTGATCTTTCAGGATTCCTTCGACGCAGATGGGGTCATTCAGGGGCGATTCAAGCGCGCCGCCCCCGCCCCGCCGCCGCGACCTTGAAATTCCCGCTGACGACCATACCTCTGTTTCGGCTCCTGTTGGGGAGTAGCTCAAAATCGCGCGGCCGTCAGTACGGGCTCTCGGGCCCCGGTCGCGCGAGCGAACGAGAACACCGTTTCGCGAGCCAGACCAAGTCCCGGCGCATGCCGGGCGGGCCGAAGACGTCGTTGCGTCGTTGTCGACAGAGGAGATTCGCCCATGCTGGCCTGGCTTGCCCTGCTCGCCCGCGCGCTCGTTCGCGGAGTCGTGCCTTTTCTTGAGATTCCAGGACCGGCGCCGCGGCTCGCGCCGGCGCGCGCCCGGCTGCCGCGCAGGATCGCGGCGCGCGCACCGCGGCGCCGCACGATCGAAGTCTGAGCACACGCGTGACGCCCCCTCGCGCGACCCCGGCCCCCCCCGGCTGGCGCGGCCGTCTTGCCCTCATGCTCGAGGCACCGCGCGTCCAAGGCGCGCTGATCGCGCTGATCCTGCTCAACGCGATCGTGCTCGGGCTCGAAACCTTTCCTGCGGCGACAGCGCGCTGGGGCGGGGTACTGCGCGCCCTCGACCAGGTGATCCTCGCCGTGTTCGTGTTCGAGATCGCATTGCGGCTCGTGGCGCACCGTCTCGCGTTCTTTCGCGATCCCTGGAGCGTGTTCGACTTCGTGGTGGTCGGCATCGCACTGATGCCGTCGAGCGGTCCGTTCGCCGTGCTGCGTGCGCTGCGGGTGCTGCGCGTCATGCGCCTGATCTCGCTCGTGCCGAGCATGCGCCGCGTCGCGGGCGGCCTGATCGCGGCGATTCCCGGGCTGGGGGCGGTGATCGGGATCATCGTCGTGATCGTCTACGTGTCCGCGGTGATCGCGACGAAGCTTTTCGGCGAGCGCTTTCCGGACTGGTTTGGTACCCTCGGCGAGAGCGCGTTCACGCTTTTCCAGATCATGACGCTGGAGAGCTGGTCGATGGGGATCGTGCGCCCGGTGATGGAAGCCTTCCCCTACGCGTGGATCTTCTTCGTCAGCTACATCCTCATCTCGACCTTCACCATGCTCAATCTGTTCATCGCCGTGGTCGTGAACGCGATGCAGGCCGAGCATGCGCGCGAGATCGAGGCGGCACAGGCACAGGATGCGAAAGCCGGGGCTGCACCGCAGCAGGCGGTCCACGCCGAGTTGTGCGCGCTGCGCGACGAGCTGCGCGCGCTGCGTGCCGTCCTGACTCAACAAGCGAGCGTCACGCCCAAAACAGCCCAAGCAGACCGATGACCGCCAAGACCCTTTCCGAGCCCGCCGTGTTCACGACCCTGCGCAACCTTCTGCACAAGGAGTCGGCGCCCGGCATCCTGCTGTTTTTCGCCGCGGTTGCCGCGATGGCGGTCGCCAACTCGCCGCTGGCTGGCGCCTACCGCGCGTTCCTCGACATTCCGATCGTGGTACAGGTGGCCGAGCTGGCGATCGCCAAGCCGCTGCTGCTGTGGATCAACGACGGCCTGATGGCCGTGTTTTTCTTCGTGGTCGGGCTCGAGCTGAAGCGCGAGCTGGTCGAAGGCGAGCTGTCGTCGCTGCGCCAGGCATTCCTGCCGGTCGCCGCGGCGATCGGCGGCATCGCCGGCCCGGCGCTGATCTATGCGGCGATGAATGCCGACGATCCGGTGGCGCTGCGCGGCTGGGCGATTCCGTCGGCCACCGATATCGCCTTCGCGCTCGGCGTACTGGCGCTGCTCGGCGAGCGCGTGCCACGCGGCCTGAAGATCTTCCTGCTCACCGTCGCGATCGTGGACGACATCGGCGCGATCCTGATCATCGCACTGTTCTATTCCGCCGCGCCGGCGCCAATCACCCTGGCGATCGCCGCGGCCGCGCTCGGCCTGCTGATCATCTTCAATCGCACCGGCGTGCAGCGGCTCTCGCCCTACCTGCTGGTGGGGCTGGTGCTCTGGGTGGCGGTGCTCAAGTCGGGCGTGCACGCGACGCTGGCGGGCGTGCTGCTCGCTCTGACAATTCCGCTGCGCACGCCCGGCCCGCGGGAGGCCTCGCCCGCGCGGCGGCTGGAAGCCGACCTGCACGGCCCGATCGCGTTCGGCGTGCTGCCGCTGTTCGCCTTCGCGAACGCCGGGGTCTCGTTCGACGGCATGCAGCTCGCCGACCTCACGCACCCGATTCCGCTCGGCATCACGGCCGGTCTTTTCCTCGGCAAGCAGGTCGGCGTGATGCTGGTCAGCGTGCCGCTGGTGCTCGCCGGGCTGGCGCGCCTGCCCTCCGGCACGAGTTGGACTGCCTTCTACGGCGCAGCCGTCATCACCGGCATCGGCTTCACCATGAGCCTGTTCATCGGCAGCCTCGCCTTCAAGGAGGAATTCGTCGCCCAGCTGCCGGTCGACGAGCGCGTCGGCATCCTGCTCGGCTCGGCGCTCTCCGCGATCGCCGGTTATCTGATCCTGCTGCTCGCGCTGCGCAGATCGACGCGGGCCTGAGCCGCATCCTATACTGGCTCACATGGAGCGGCGCCAACAGTTCAATTTCTGGTATTTCGTCATCGCCCTGTTCGGCGTGCTGCTGGCGCAGCAGTGGTGGCAGCAGGCGCAGACCGTCGACGTGGTTCCCTACAGCGCGTTCGAGCAGATGCTGAAGGACGGTCGCATCTCCGAGGTGACGGTGAGCGAGCGGCGCATCACCGGCAAGCTCAAGTCGCCGGAGGGCCGCAAGACGGTGGCGGTGGCGAACCTGGTCGAGCCCGGCCTCGCCGAGCGCCTGTCCAAGTACGACGTGCCCTACACGCGGGTGCACGAGAGCACCTTCCTGAGGGACCTCTTGTCCTGGGTCGTACCGGCGCTGGTGTTTTTCGGCATCTGGTTCCTGCTCATCCGCCGCATGGCCGGGCAGCAGGGGCTCGGCGGCTTCATGAATGTCGGCAAGAGCCGCGCCAAGGTCTACGTGGAAAAGCAGACCGGCGTCACCTTCGCCGACGTCGCCGGCGTCGACGAAGCGAAGACCGAGCTGCAGGAAATCGTCGAATTCCTCAAAAACCCCGAGCGCTACGGGCGACTCGGCGCGCGCATTCCCAAGGGCGTACTGCTCGTCGGTCCGCCGGGCACCGGCAAAACGCTGCTGGCGCGCGCAGTCGCCGGTGAGGCGGGCGTGCCGTTCTTCTCGATTTCCGGCTCGGAATTCGTCGAGATGTTCGTCGGCGTGGGTGCGGCGCGGGTACGCGACCTGTTCGAGCAGGCCCGCCAGCGTGCGCCGGCGATCATCTTCATCGACGAGCTCGATGCGCTCGGCCGCGCGCGCGGCACCGGGCTGATGGGCGGGCACGACGAGAAGGAGCAAACGCTCAATCAGCTGCTCTCGGAGCTCGACGGATTCGATCCGTCCACCGGCCTGGTACTGCTCGCCGCCACCAACCGGCCGGAGATCCTCGATCCGGCGCTGCTGCGCGCCGGGCGCTTCGACCGCCAGGTGCTGGTCGACCGCCCAGACAAGGCGGGGCGGATCCAGATTCTCGCCGTGCACATCAAGAAGATCCGCCTCGCCGCGGGCGTGCAGCTCGACCAGATCGCGGCTCTGACACCCGGCTTTTCCGGCGCCGACCTCGCCAATCTGGTCAACGAGGCGGCGCTGCTCGCGACGCGACGCGACGCGAACGAGGTGACGCTCGACGACTTCACCCATGCGGTGGAGCGCATCGTCGCGGGACTCGAGAAAAAGAATCGGGTGCTGAACGAACTCGAGCGGCGCGTCGTCGCGCATCACGAGATGGGCCACGCGCTGGTCGCGATGTCTCTGCCGGGGACCGATCCGGTGCACAAGATCTCGATCATCCCGCGCGGCATCGGCGCACTCGGCTACACCATTCAGCGCCCGACCGAGGACCGCTTCCTCATGACGCGCGAGGAGCTGCAGAAGAAGATGGCGGTGCTGCTCGGCGGGCGTGCGGCCGAGCACCTCGTCTTCGCTCACCTGTCCACCGGCGCGGCCGACGATCTCGCCAAGGTGACTTCGATCGCGCGCAGCATGGCGACGCGCTTCGCGATGGTCGAGGCGCTCGGCCCGGTGTCCTACGACGAGGAGCGCCCCAACCTGCTCGGCATGCCGACGATCAGCCCACCGCGCGAGTACAGCGAAGAAACCGCGCGCGAGATCGATCTCGCGGTGCGCGAGATCGTCAAGGGGGCGTGGGAACAGGCGGTCGAGATTCTGTCGCGCGAGCGCGCGGTGCTGGAGCGCGGCGCAAAGCTGCTGCTGGAAAAGGAAACGCTCGCCGAAGCCGAGCTCGAGGAACTGAAGGCGTCGCTCAGCGCCGGCTGAGGCCGCCGGCAGTAACATAACGCCGATGGGCTGGGATGCCTTCACCCTAGGCTTCGTCGCCGCTGTCGCCGTGGCCTTCGTCCTCGCGCTGCTGCGCCGGGTTGGGCAGGCGCGCGCCGCGCGCGACTGGCTGCATGTCCACGGCGCGCTCGCCGAGGGCGAAGTGCTGCGTGTCTGGCAGGAGAACCATGGCGGCTATTGCGTGCGCTATCGCTTCACGCCGCAGGGCGCACGCGAGCCGATTCAGCGCGACGAGTTCGCCGGCTGCCTCGCTGCCACGGTGCCCGAAGCCGGCGCCAAGATCGGCGTGCGCTACGACCCCGATGCGCCGGAGCGGTCTGTGCTCGCGCGCGAGATCTAGTCCCGGCTCAGCGCTGGCCGAAGCGGTCCTGCCACGCCGGCAGGGCGCCGGCGAACGGCAGCGCCTGCGCCTCGAACACGCCGCGCGCGATGGCGCGCGCCACGCAGTCGGCTGCCGCCAGGCCGAGCTCGGTCAGCACGACCGGGTCGAGCGCAGCGCCATTGCGCCCGGTTGCCGCTGCGAACAGCGTGTCGCCGTCCATCGGCGCATGCGTCGGCCTGACTGCGCGCGCCAGTCCGTCGTGCGCCATGATCGCGAGGCGCTTGCACTCTGCCTTGGTCAGCGTCGCGTCGGTCGCGACCAACCCGATGGTGGTCGACGGCTGCGCGCCGCCCTTGAAGTGCGGCGCGAGCGCATCCGCCGGGCGTGACGCAGGCCAGCCGAGGCCGCCGAACTCGGCGTCGCGCTCGTACGCGCCGGCCCAGAAATGCGGCCCATCGCCGATCAGCGCCGAACCCACCGAATTGACGGCGACCAGCGCCCCAACCACATGACCCGAACGCGTCGCAGTGCTCGCGGAACCCAGTCCGCCTTTGAGGTTGACCGTGGTCGCGCCATAGCCGGCGCCGACCGTGCCAAGGGCGAATCGCTCACCGGCGGCGAGCGTCGCTTCGCGCCCCAGATCCCAGTAGGGCGGCCGGTTCTTCTCCGGATCGACCAGCCAGGGCTTTTCGCCGCCGTTGATCAGGTCGAACAAGATCGCCTGACTCGCGATCGGCACGCGCACACCGGCGATCTCGAAGCCCAGGCGCCACTGCGAGAGCACGTTGACGACGCCGCCCGCGGCATCGAGGCCAAAGAGCGAACCGCCGGACAGTACGACCGCGTCGATCGTCTGGCGCACCATCTCCGGCTCGAGCAACGCGATATCGCGCGACCCGGGCGCGCCGCCCTGCACCGAGGCGGACACGGTCGCCTGGCCGTCGAACACCGCGACCGTGACACCGCTCGCGATGCGCGCATCGTCTGCGTGGCCGACGCGCACGCCCGCCACGTCGGTGATCAAGTTGCGCATGCCGCGCCCTAGTGGCCGAGGATCTGGCTGAGGAAGAGCTTGGCGCGGTCGGTCTTCGGCGCCTCGAAGAACTCGTGCGGCGCCGCCGCCTCGACGATCTCGCCCTGGTCCATGAAGACGACGCGGTCGGCCACGGTCTTGGCGAAGCCCATCTCGTGGGTCACGCAGACCATGGTCATGCCCTCGTGGGCAAGCTCGATCATGACGTCGAGCACTTCCTTGATCATCTCCGGATCGAGCGCCGAGGTCGGCTCGTCGAACAGCATCACCTTCGGCCGCATGCACAGTGCGCGCGCGATCGCGACGCGCTGCTGCTGGCCGCCCGAGAGCTGGCCCGGGTATTTGTCGGCCTGCTCCGGGATCTTGACGCGCTCGAGGAAGTGCTGCGCGTGCTCCTCGGCGGCGCGCTTCGGCATCTTGCGCACCCAGATCGGCGCCAGCGTCAGGTTCTCCATCACCGTGAGATGCGGAAACAGGTTGAAGCTCTGGAACACCATGCCGACCTCGCGGCGGATGGCGTCGACCGATTTGAGGTCGTCGGACAGCTCGATGCCGTCGACCACGATGCGCCCCGACTGATGCGTCTCGAGCCGGTTGATCAGCCGGATCATGGTCGACTTGCCCGAGCCCGAGGGGCCGCAGACCACGACCTTCTCGCCCTTGCCCACTTTGATGTCGACGTCCTTCAGCACGTGAAAGTCGCCATACCACTTGTTGACGCGCGAAAGCTCGATCATGCGACTCCCTTGCCTGCCCCGTTTGTCCCACGCGACTGCGCCGCCCCGAGGCTCGCCTCGAGCGCCTGGCTGTAGCGCGACATCGCGAAGCAGAAGATGAAATACACCGCCGAGGCAAATATATAGGCCTCGACGCCGAAGCCGGTCCACTTCGGCTCGGTGAGCGACACCTTGACCGTGGTGAGCAGGTCGAACAGGCCGATGATCAGCACCAGCGACGTGTCCTTGAAAAAGCCGATGAAGGTGTTGACCAGGGGCGGGATCGAGATGCGCAGCGCCTGAGGCAGGATGATGAAGCCCATCATCTTCCAGTACGACAGGCCGAGCGCCTGCGCCGCCTCGTACTGGCCGCGCGGGATCGCCTGCAGCCCGCCGCGAACCACCTCCGCCAGGTAGGCCGCGGCGAACAGGATCATCGCGATCTGCGCGCGCAGCAGCTTGTCGATGGTCACGCCCTCCGGCAGGAACAGCGGCAGCATGACCGAGGCCATGAACAGCAGTGAGATGAGCGGCACGCCGCGGATCAGCTCAATGTAGCCAATGGCGAGCCAGCGGATCACCGGCATCGTCGAGCGGCGCGCGAGCGCCAGCAGGATCGAGAGCGGAAAGGCGATGGCGATGCCGAAGGTCGCGAGCAGCAGCGTGAGGGCGAGTCCGCCCCAGCGCTCGTTCTCCACGTACACCATGCCGAACACGCCGCCCCACATCAGCACGCCGATCGCGGCGAGCCCGCCGAGCCAGACCAGCGCCAGCCACGGCCGCCAGCAGGCGCGAATCGCGCTCACCACGTACAGCGCGACGAAGATCAGGCTCGCCAGCGCCGGGCGCCACTGGGCATCGAACGGATAGGTGCCGAACAGCATGAAGCGGTGCTTGTCGGCGATCAGCGCCCAGCAGGCGCCGCTGTCCTCGACGCGGCAGGCCTTGCCGTCCGGTGACCACCACACCGCCTTGACGAGTGCCCAGTCGAGGAACGGCAGCATCAGCTTCCACAGCAGATAGACGATCATCAGCGTCACGGCCGTGTTGCCCCAGCTCGAAAACAGATGTTCGCGGGCCCAGGCCAGGGCGACCTTGGGGTCAGACCCCTTTGTCCGCGCTTGGCCAGGCCCAGCGATGAAGGGGTCTGACCCCATTTATCGCTCCACCAGCGCAATGCGCTTGTTGTACCAGTTCATGAACGCCGAGATCGACAGACTGATCGTGAGGTACACGGTCATGATGATCGCGATGCCCTCGATCGCCTGTCCGGTCTGGTTGATCGCGGTGTTGGCGATCGAGACGATGTCCGGATAGCCGATCGCCACCGCGAGGGAGCTGTTCTTGGTGAGGTTCAGGTACTGGCTGGTCAGCGGCGGCACGATCACGCGCAGCGCCTGCGGCAGGACGACGAGGCGCATCGCCAGATTGCGGTGCAGGCCGAGCGCGTAGGCCGCCTCGAACTGGCCGCGCTGCACCGCGAGCACGCCCGCGCGCACGATTTCCGCGATGAACGACGCGGTGTAGATCGTGAGGCCGGCGAGCAGTGCGGCGAACTCGGGCGTCAGCGTCGCGCCGCCGGCGAAGTTGAACCCGGCAAGCGCCGGAACCTCGAGCGCCGACGGCGCACCGGCGCCGAGAAACACGGCCAGCGGCAGGCCGAGCGCAATCGCCAGCCCGGCCCAGAAGGCGTGGAACTGCTGCCCGGTGCGCGCCTGCCGGCGCCGCGCCCAGACCGCGAGCCGCCAGGCGAGCAGCAGCCCGAGCCCGAAGGCGCCGAGAACCCAGGCATGCGCACTCTCGATGACCAGCGTCGGCACCGCGATGCCGCGGTTGCTGAGAAAGACCCCGGGCAGCGGATTGAGCGCCGCGCGCGGGCCCGGCAGATTCTCCGAGATGATTGCGTACCAGAAAAACAGCTGCACCAGCAGCGGCACGTTGCGCAGCACTTCGACGTAGAGCGTGGCGAGACGGCTGACCAGCCAGTTCGACGACAGCCGCGCGAGCCCGACCAGCGTGCCGACGACGGTCGCCAGCACGACGCCGACCAGCGCCACGCGAAAGGTGTTCGCCAGCCCCACGGCGAGCGCACGCAGATAGCTGTCGGCGGCGCTGTAGACGATGAAGGTGGTCTCGCCGATGGCGAAGCCGGCTTCACGCGCGAGAAAGCCGAAGCCGCTCGCGATCTTGCGTGCTTCGAGGTTGGTGACGGTGTTGGAGACCAGGTAGGCGAGCGCGGCAAGCACCGCGCCGAGCGCGACGACCTGGAAAACGAGCGCGCGAAAGCGCGCGTCGCGAAGCGAGTAATGCACGAAGCGAAGGCCGCGGCGGCGGGAATCAGCCCGCCGCCGCGCCAAGGCCGAAGGTCAGCCGGCCAGCGCTCAGCGCATGGGCGGCGCGTACATCAGGCCGCCCTTGGTCCACAGTGCGTTGATGCCGCGGTCAAAGCCCAGCGGCTTCAGGTTGCGGTCAAAGCTCTCGCCGTAGTTGCCGACCTGCTTGACGACGTTGAACGCCCACTTGTCGTCCAGCCCGAGCATCTTGCCCAGCTCGCCGCTGGCGCCGACGAAGCGCTGGACGCCGGGATTGTTGCTGCCCGCCATCTGGTCGATGTTGCTCGACGAAAGCCCCTGCTCCTCGGCCTCGACCATCGCGAACAGCGACCACTTGACGATGTCGAACCACTTGTCGTCGCCGTGCCGCACGACCGGCCCGAGCGGCTCCTTCGAGATGACCTCGGGCAGGATCACGTGGTCGGCCGGGTTCTGCGCGCGCGACTTGCGCACCGACACCAGGCCCGAGACGTCGGTGGTGTAGACGTCGCAGCGGCCGGAGAAGTAGGCGTTGGTCACCTCCTCGAGCTTCTCGATCACCACCGGCTTGAAGGTCATGTTGTTGGCGCGGAAGTAGTCGGCGAGGTTCAGCTCGGTCGTCGTGCCGGGCTGCACGCAGACGGTCGCCCCGGCGAGCTGCTTGGCGCTTTTCACGTTCAGCTTCTTCGGCACCATGAAGCCCTGGCCGTCGTAGTAGTTCACGCCGGCGAAATTGAGACCCAGGCTGGTGTCGCGCGACAGGGTCCAGGTCGTGTTGCGCGCCAGGATGTCGATCTCGCCTGACTGCAGCGCGGTAAAGCGCTGCTGCGCGGTGAGCGGGGTGTAACGCACCTTTTTCGCGTCGCCGAAGACCGCAGCCGCGACCGCACGGCACAGGTCGACGTCGAGGCCTTGCCACTCGCCCTTGGAATCGGGTTGCGAGAAGCCGGCCAGGCCGGTGTTGACGCCGCACTGCACGAAGCCCTTGGATTTCACCGCGTCCAGGGTCGATTGCGCCTGCGCGGGCAGAGCCGCAAGCGTGAGCGCGAGCGCGCTGGTCACTGCCACGAATGCTTTCATCACGTTCCTCCTCCGGATTGATGGGGTCTTGCGACCGCCTGTGATTTTAAACCGCCTGCCCGCGCGTTGCAGCGGCCGCAGGGATGGCCGCGGTCCGCCGCTTACCAGCCGAGCGCGCGGGCGGTGGCCACCCCGAGCGCGGTCGCAACCAGCGCACCGAACAGGTGCGCCAGCGAGTGCACCGCTGCGCTCGCGATGCGGCCCGATTCGACGAGGGCGAGCGATTCCGCCGAGAAGGTCGAAAACGTCGTCAACGCACCCAGAAAGCCGGTGATGCACGCAAGCCGCCACTCAGGCGGCAGGCTCGAGGCATGCCCGCCGAAAAAGGTCACCGCGAGGCCGACCAGATAGCCGCCGAGGACGTTTGCCGTAAGCGTGCCGAGCGGCAGGTTCGGGGTGAGCGGGTTGAGCCAGGTCGCGAAACCCCAGCGCAGCCAGGCGCCGAGCGCCGCGCCGACGCCGACCGCGGCGAAAGCGATCGCATTCATGCGCGCCATTCTACCGGGGCGCCGGTTCGCGTCTGCCGCGGCTCAAGCGGCGCGGTTGTTCGGCGGCGGCGCCCAGCGCGCAGCGGCCGCGTCGTCGCTGGCGCGTGCATCGACCCAGCGCGCGCCGTCAGGCGTGGCTTCCTTTTTCCAGAACGGTGCCTGCGTCTTGAGGAAATCCATGATGAACTCGCAGGCAGCAAAGGCGTCGCCGCGATGACCGCTCGCCACCGCGACGAGCACGATCTGCTCGGCCGGGCTGAGCTCGCCGATGCGATGGATCACCGTACAGTCGATGACCTGCCAGCGCCCTCTCGCCTCGTCGACGATCCGCGCGATCGCCTTCTCGGTCATTCCGGGGTAGTGCTCGAGCGTCATCGTCGCCACCGCCGCGCCGTCGTTGCGGTCGCGCACCAGACCGACGAAGCTCGCCACTGCGCCCACCGCCGGATTGCCGGCCGACAGCGCGCGCGCTTCCGCGCCGGCGTCGAAATCCTCGCGCTGGATCGCGATCTTCAGCTCAGCCTCCCGTCACCGGCGGAAAGAAGGCCACCTCGTCGCCCGTGCGCAGCGCCGCCTCCGGCGCAGCGATGTCCTGGTTCACCGCGGCCCGCAGCCGCCGGCCGTCCGCAAGCGCCGCGCCCCAGGCGCCACCGCGCGCCATGAGGTGCGCACGCAGTCCCGCGACCGTGGCCACGCCGGCCGGCAGCTCGACCTCCTCGGCGGCGCGCCCGACCTGCTCGCGCAGCGAGGCGAAGAACAGCACCCTCACCTTCATCCGTAGAGCTCCGCGAACGGCAGGAAACGCACCGTGTCGCCCTTGTGAATCGCATGGTTCGGCGGGTTGTCGACCAGGCCGTCCGCCCAGGCCGTCGAGGTCATCACCGCCGAGTCCTGCGTCGGGTAGAGGTCAAGCCCGCCCGTGGCGTTCCATTTTACGCGCAGGAATTCGCGCCGCGGGTCGGCGTCGACCCAGTCGAAATCGGCGCGCGCGGCGAGCGCGCGCGGCGCCACCTCGCCGATGCCCTGCGTGCGCAGCAGGAACGGCCGCACGAAGACGAGGAAGGTCACGAAGCTCGATACCGGGTTGCCGGGCAGCCCGATGAACGCCGCCTCGCGTCCCTTGGGACCCTCGCCCCGCACCCGGCCAAAGGCCAGTGGGCGACCGGGCTTCATCGCGATGCGCCACATCAGCAGCGAGCCCTCGGCCTCGACCGCCGGCTTGACGTAGTCGGCCTCGCCGACCGACACCCCGCCCGAGGTGACGATGACGTCGCATTCGCTCGCCGCGCGGCGCAGCACGGCGCGCGTGGCCTCCAGGCTGTCGGGCACGATGCCGTAGTCGCGCGTCTCGCAGTCGAAGATTTTGGCCAGCCCATTGAGCGTGAAGCGGTTCGAGTTGTAGATACGCCCTGGCGGCAACGGGTCGCCCGGCATGACGAGCTCGTCACCGGTGAAGAACAGCCCGAGCCGCACGCGCCGCACCAGCGGCAGCGACGCAATGCCGACCGAGGCCGCCAGCCCGGTGTCCTGTGGCCGCAGACGCGTGCCGGCCGCGAGGATCTGCGCGCCCGCGCGAATGTCGCTGCCGCGGCGGCGGATCCATTCCTCCGGCTGCGGCACCTTCTTGACGATCACCTGCTCGCCGTCGAGCGCGCAGAACTCCTGCATCACGATCGCGTCTGCGCCCGCGGGGATCGGCGCGCCGGTGAAGATGCGCGCCGCGGTGCCGAGCTCGAGCGGCGCACCCACCGCACCGGCGGCGATGCGCTGTGCCACGCGCAGCCGGGTGTCAGGCACCGGCACGTCCGCGCGGCGCAGCGCGTAGCCGTCCATCGCGCTGTTGTCCATGGGCGGCACATCCATCGTCGAGCTCTGCGCCTGCGCGAGCACGCGGCCGGTCGCCTCGAGTGTCGGCAGTGTCTCGACCTCCCGCAGCGGCCGCGCCCCTTCGAGCAGGACTGCGAGCGCCTCGTCGACCGAAAGCAGGCCCTTGTTCATGCCAGCGCCAAGTGCTTGCGGATGAACCCGGCGATGCCCTCGACGTCATTCAGGTCGAGGCGCGGCAGGCGCGTCTCGACGTTCGCGTCCGAGGCCACTGCGACGATATGCGGATCATTCGGGTGCAGCAGGCCTTCGCCGGTCGCCGCGCGCCAGACCTCGAGCTTCGGGATCGGCGCGTGCTTGAAGCCCTCGACCAGCAGCAGGTCGCAGGGCGTAAGGTGTTCAAGTTGCGCGTCGAAGCTCGGCTCGGCCTCGCCGCGCAGTTCGTGCATCAGCACCCAGCGCCGTGACGAGGTGACCAGCACCTCGCTGGCGCCCGCGTGGCGGTGGCGGTAGGAATCCTTGCCGGGCTGGTCGACGTCGAAGGCGTGGTGCGCGTGCTTGATGAGCGAAACGCGCAGACCCTGCTTGACGAAGCGCGGGATCAGCTGCTCGATGAGCGTGGTCTTCCCGCTACCGCTATATCCGGCGAAGCCGAACACCTTCATATGAGCACCATCTTGGCTCCAGCCACTCCTAGAACAACGGCGAGCACGCGGCGCACGACGGGGTTGGCGAAGCGGCGGCTGCCGTAGGCCGCGCCCAGCCAGCCGCCCGCCAGCGCCGCAGCCGCCAGCAGCCACGTCAACGGCGGCAGCGTCGCCGTCCCGGCGACGAAGCCCGCCGCAAGGCCGGCGATCGAATTTACCAGAATGAACGGCGCCGCCACCGCGGAGGTCTGCTTCGTTCCGGCCCAGCCAAGCATCAGCAGCAGCGGGCTCAGGAAGATCCCGCCACCCACCCCGGTGAGTCCGGAGAGCAGGCCCATCCCCGCGCCGATCGCCATGGCGAGCGGCACTGCGGGCGCACGCACCTCGCGCATCTCGTCCCCCGCGCGGAAACTGCGCCACAGCTGCCACCCGGCGTACACCAGCACCAGCCCCACGATCAGCTTGTAGATCGGCCCGGGCAGCGTGATCGCGCCGCCGAGGTAAGCGAACGGGATCGAGACCGCCGCGAAAGGCCAGAACAGGCGCCAGCGGAAATGGCCTGCGCGCCAGAACATCCAGGTCGCAATCGACGACACCAGCACATTCAGCGTCAGCGCGATGGGCCGCATGTCCGGCGGCGAAACGCCGGCAAGTGCCATCGCAGCGAGATAGGCCGAGGCACCACCGTGACCCACCGAGGCGTAGACGAACGACGCCAGCAGCATGCCGGCGGCCAGGGCAAGGAGAACCGGATCATCCACGACTTGCGTTGTATACCACAGAACATAACGAGGCCGCTCAACGCAGCTGTCGGGTGAAGCGCTTGAGGTCGGCGGCGATCGCCGCCGATGCCTTGCGCTCCATCGCCCTGAACGCGGCGGCCAGCCGGCGCCCGAGCGGCGTCACGCGCGCGCCGCCGCCCCGCTCGCCGCCGATCGCCGTGACGACCACCGGCCCGCGGTACGCGGCATTGAGCGCCTCGACGAGCTGCCAGGCGCGACGATACGACATGCCCATCGCGCGCGCGGCCGCCGAGATCGAGCCGGTTTCGGCGATGCGCTCGATGAGCTCAGCCTTGCCGGGACCCATGGCCGGCGGGCGGCCGCGACCGAGCACCCTCAGCGTCAGCCCGCGGTAGCGGCCTTTGTCATCTTTTCGCATTCGGAAAGAAGAGCTGTTCGCCCTCGATCTTATAGCCCGCGATCGCCGCCTGTCCCTGCACCGACACGAGCCAGTCGACGAAGGCCTGTCCCATGGCCTGCTTCACGTGCGGGTGCCTCGCAGGGTTGACCAGCATGACGCCGTACTGGTTGAACAGGCGCGGGTCGCCCTCCACCCGGATCGCGAGCCCGCCGCGGTTCTTGAACGACAGCCACGTGCC
>Ga0209536_100001090_pt1 | contig 44855 bp, 41 predicted proteins | sample DeeMarSeWOR28_12_FD_187461 | JGI IMG/M metagenome (GOLD analysis project Ga0209536, IMG submission 187461) | Marine sediment microbial communities from White Oak River estuary, North Carolina - WOR-2-8_12 (SPAdes) (version 2) | ecosystem: Environmental > Aquatic > Marine > Intertidal zone >...
GTGTTACTGATAAAGTAGTAAGGCATGCAAGTAAATCTGTTTTGGTAGTAAGATAATAATATTTTTTGTGATCTTAATGCATCCTGCAGATGAAATACGGGGAGTTAAAAGTAAAAAGCTTGATAAAAAAAGAATAGTTATTGCAGTTACTGGTAGTATTGCAGCAGTTGAGACAATAAAACTATCTAGAGAGCTTATAAGACATGGAGCTGATGTAATACCAATTATGACTCCTTCTGCTACAAAAATTATTCATCCAGACTCTTTATGGTTTGCAACTGGTAAACCTCCTATAACTGAACTTTCAGGTAAAACAGAACATGTCTTTTTCTGCGGTCAAATAAATGATCCCGTGGACCTCTTATTGATATGCCCGTGTACTGCAAATACTATTTCTAAGATTTCACATGGAATAGATGACACTGTTGTTACTACATTTGCTACCACTGCAATTGGATCAGATATACCAATCTTGATTGTTCCTGCAATGCATCTTTCAATGTATAATCATAAAATTGTTCAAAAAAATATTGAATTTTGTAAAAAATCAGGTATAAAATTTATTGGACCAATTCTTGAAAAAAACAAAGCTAGAATTGCAGATATTAATGAGATTTTATCATATGTTTTTAGAGAAACAAATAAAAAGGATTTATTGGGAAAAAAAATATTAATAATCGGAGGTCCAACTGCTGAACAAATTGATGATGTAAGAATAGTTACAAATAGAAGTTCTGGTAAAACTGCAATGGAACTTACAAGAGAAGCTTTCTATCGCGGGGCAAGTGTTGAACTTTTTTATGGCACAGGTGAAGAGATTCCTCCAGATTTTATTAAAGTTAAAAATTTCGAATCAATTAATGACCTCGAAAAACTATTGAAAAACAAGAATCTAAAAATTTTTGATATAATTATTGTCTGTGCTGCATTATCTGATTATATTCCAAAAAAGCAAAAAGGAAAGATACCCTCTGGAAAAGATAAACTTATTGTGGAGTTTAGCAAAGCTCAAAAGATTATTTCAGAATTAAGAAATAAATCACCCAATTCAAAAATTGTTGGATTTAAATTAGAGGCGAGTAAAGATAAAATAATGGAGCGAGGTTTTGACCTCCTTAAGAAAAATAATTTGGATATCGTTGTAGCAAATACATTATCCGGATTCAAAAAAAATGATAACGAAATATTGATAATTAACAAAAAAGGGAAAATTATTCATAAAAAAGGAAAAAAATCCATATTAGCAAATTATATTTTAGATATGGTGAAATAGAGGAAAAAACCTATGAAGTCAAGAGCTTTTGCACCAGGACATATATCAGGCTTTTTTGAACCGATTTACAATTCTGATATCAATCGTACTGGCTCTCGTGGTGCAGGAATAAACATTACATTTGGTTCTGTCTCGGAGGTTTTTTGTGAAGGTTCTACATCACAAGCAATCGATGTTTTCATAAACAACAAAAAATCTAATGCCCCAGTAATTCGACTTGCTTTAAAGTATCTTATTGGAGATAATCCACTTAAGGTTGTTGTTAAAACTAAGTATGAAATACCCGTTGGACAGGGTTTTGGAATGAGTGCAGCGGGTGCTCTTAGCTCTACTTATGCTTTAGCAAAAATTCTTAAGATTTCATCAAATGAAGCATTAAGAGCTTCTCATTTTGCAGAAGTTCAACTTAAGACAGGCCTTGGGGACGTAATAGCAAGCTCCTTTGGTGGAATTGAGATACGAAAAAGTGCGGGACTTCCACCATGGGGGGTAATTGAGCACATCCCTGGAAAAGGAGATTTAGTTTTGTGTGTGGTTGGTAAAAAGCTTGACACAAAAAAAATATTAGAAGATGCAAATAAAGCAACAAAAATTGTGGATTATGGTAAGTTTTGCACAAAAAAAATTCTTGAAAAGCCATCTGTTGAAAATCTTTTTGCTCTTTCTAAAGTATTTACAGAAAACACAAATCTTGCTGATGAGAAAGTTATGGGTGCAATAGATTCTGCAAGCAAGTTTGGTCTTGCAAGTATGTGCATGCTTGGTAACTCAATTTTTGCTATGGGAAAGACAGATGAACTATGCAATGCACTATCTTCATATGGAAAAATTTTTGTTTGTAGTGTTGACGAATTTGGGGCTCGAATAATTGATTAACTAAAAATATGTATATCTGTGTAGCCTCTAATTTCTACAAATACTGCTGGATCTATACCTTTTATGGTAAGTCTTGCAGTAACTGAAACCATTAACCAATCTGTTGATGGTTTGATTGTTAGAATCTTTGAAAATGGAACCATAATCTCTGTAAATGCAAAACTTGTAATACCTGCTTCTGCAACTATATCTTCTTCAATTATTTTCTCTCCTAGTAAATTGAGTTCTCCATCAGCCTCTGTGTATAATTTGCAATTTATATCTCTTATTGTTAGAGCTACATTGTATGTGTTTTTTATTTCTAGGTATATATCTGTTCTTAGGCCTTTTATTGATAATTTGTTTTTTGCCTTAATTGATAACAGAACTGGATTGTCCTTTGATAAGATAAGCTCTTCAATATCTGGAATTATTAGCTTTGTTTCTGCATTAAATGAAAGGTTCTTATCAAAACCAGCAGCTTTCATTCCTGCAAATGCATTAATATTAAAAATAATTTTTTTAGCATTGAATGCTTCTAAGAGCATCCAACCAGTTGTATTGATTTCTTTTGATTCCTTTGGTGGAATTCTACCTCCAATATCATCTATTTCTCCAATTATTTTTCCTGTTTCAGTTTTTATTTCTCCAATAGCATCTTCTATATAGATTTCAAATGAGTTAGGATTATAAACATCTATTGTTGCTGAAAGACTCATTTCTTCTGTATTAAACTCGGTAAATTCAACTGTGGCACTTATAATGGGGGCAGCAAAATCATTCAAAATTTTCTCAAGAGACGTTACCACACCCATTTTTAATGGGATTGTTTTCTCTATAAAAAGCACGCTCATACCAACATCGCCTGTGATTTTACTAGTAAGTATTTCTGGGCTTCTACCTGAAAATGCTATTGATATGTTACTAGAAAACGTCTTTTTTTCATTTGATGGGATTTTTCCACCAGCAATTTCAACGTTAGCAACTATATAGCCATCTAGTGCAGTTGTTATTATTTTTAAATTCTTTACTGAAACATCAAAGCTATTAGGATTATCAATATCTATTTTTGAATGTAATATAGCTTCGTCAGGAGTTATTTCAGAAACCTCAATATTCATTATTATTTCTGGTGCTACTAGAACTTGTATATTTATGAATAGTAATCCCCCTATCAAAATATATAAAATTGTAACAATGATTAATAATAATTTGATTGTTTTCTTTCTCATGTATTCCTCATTATTATTAATATATTTATAATTAATTAATTTTTGAAATATATATTATTTTCCCTAAAATATAAAAATCCTGAAAAAATTTAAGTTTATATTTTCATTAAATTTCTTGTGTTTTTCCTTCAGCAAGATTTATTAAATGTTTTTCTCCATCTTCTGGACCCTTTGCAAAAAGAATGTCGCCTGCATCAATTCTTGTATTTTTTGTTGGACCGTATAACCATTTTTTTCCATGTCTCATGGCGATAACCACCATACCTGTTTCACTTGCAAGTCTTAAATCACCTAAAGTCTTGTTTGCTAGAATGGAATTAGTATTAACTTTTACTCTTGTAAAAACAACATCAGATTCTCTAATACTTAATTTTAATATTGGATGAAGCTCAACATCTCTGAGTTCTACATCAGCAATTTCTTGAGCAGCATCTGCAATTTGTTCACCAGCTTCTGCAAGCCTTAAAACAGTTAAGGCATCAGTTACACTTAATTTTTTATTTTCAACCTTTTCAAGGGTTTGTCTCTGTAAATTTCTATATAGATTGTCAATGAAATCTTCGAGATCATAGACTTCTTTTGCAATAATCTTATTATCATAAAGAAGAGAGGAATATGCAAGATCAACCATAAGCTCAGATTTATCTTTTATTTCAAGAACGATCTCTTCAACACCTTTCTTTTTCATTCTAATGCCCTCAATTGTCCTTGTAAAAACTTTTTAAGTTCATCATAACCTTCGTTTGTTCCCCTAACAATCAACCAATCTTCAGCCTTAATTGGAGTATCAGATTGTGGATTGTATATCCAGCAATCTTCTCTACGAATAGCAATAATTCTCATACCCGTTTCAGATTCAACTCTTAGTTTACCTATTTTATTATCACAAGCTTCTGAAGCAGATGAAACCTTTATTCTGAATAGTTCCTCATCTGCTTGCTTTAATATCTTTGGTAAAATCGGAACTGATTTATCTTTTGAAAGAAGATTAACAATATCACCAGCAGCATTTGAAATGGTCTCTGCAGCTTCAGCCACCTGTAAAATTCCAGCAAGCTCTTCAGCGTCTTCTTTGGTTCTTGCAGCCATCATAGCCATCATTCGTATATCATAATTTAATTTGTCCATTTGAACATCTAAATATCTTACTTCCTCTGCCATCTCCTCATTGTTAAATAGAACTGCTGAATATGCTAGATCAATTATAAGTTCAGATATATCTTTCATCTCTGTCAAAAGCTCCTTAACAGGTTTAGGTTCGTATTCAAGTTCGCTGAACTCTTCCTTTTTCCATTTTGGTGTTCTTTGTAATCTTCCAAATATTTTTTTTCGCTTTTGCTCAGTCATATTCCAACCCCAAATATTCCCCAAATTGTAAATAAAAAGACAATACCCATTATATCTCCAACAGTAGTAACAACAGGTGCAACCATATCATCAGGATCTAATCCTCTTTTAAATGATATGAAAGCAGTTATAACACTAATAAAAGAGACCACACATATTAGAAGGAACCCTGTTAAGATAATAATTGCAACAAACTCTATCAAGGCTATATCCTCAATTATTTTACTAAATAACGCTATATAATAAATAACTATCGCAAGGATTAGATATGTAATTAAACCTATAAGAATAGATATCAAGAAGTTATCATGCATCTCTTTATCTTTCAAACTTAAGCTAATATAACCAACATGTAAACCTGAAGCAATGCGTGCTCCTAATACACTACCAATATTACCACTTATACTGTTTATAACAGGAATTGATATAAGAAAAACAGGAAATAGCATCAATGACTCTTGTTTACCTTGAAGAATTTGACCTGCAAATATCTCAATTAGAATAGTAATCGTAAGTAGTGGTAATCCATGCTTTACTATCTTTTTCCAGCTATAAATCATATCGCTACCTCCACAAGTAAAGCACTTCCAAAAAGAGAAAGCATAGTAATTATATCACCAAATGTTGCAAGTGCCGGTCCAGTAATATTATCAGGGTCATACCCACGTTTGAAAACAAGATAAATAATCACAATCGTCATCAAATTCAAAATTACTGCAGAAATAAGACCTGCAATAAGTACAATGGAGATTAGTTTTATTGGATTAGGATATATGCCAAGAATAAAAGATGTAATATAAGCAAGCAGTCCAATTATGATCGATACAAATAAGCTTAGAATAAAAGAACCTAGTATATTTTGTTTAAGTTCCTCGTTCCATAGATTATCTGCACCAATGACTCCCAGATGATAGGCAGATCCAAGTCTTGAACCAAAAGCAGTAGAAATGTTTCCTCTTAAAGCAATAATTGCCGGAACTATAACAATAAGACCAGGTATTTCCCTAAGAAGATCCTGCATTACACCAAGAGTACTTCCTGTAACTATTGCACCCAAACCACAAAAAATGATTAGGGGGAGGCTCTGCTTCACCATTTCCTTTGCATACATTTAATGCAACCTCCATTCTATAGTCACACTCCTGGTCTAAAGATAGCATGTTCTGTAACGTTCCCACATCTGATCGATATGTTCTTCTATTGCTTTTATTCTTTCAACATCCTTTTTTGGTATAAATAGATGTCTAAATCTTCCTTGGTACTTTATCCAATCTTCTATTGGTTTACGTTTTATTTTCCCTTCTAAAATAAGTTTGCTTTTTCCATTGAATGTCATCTTTTCATTTTCATATTCATAAAGGGCCCATGCACCTGTTTCAACTGCCATTGTTCCCATTTCAACGGTTCGCTCCATACCAAAACGCCAACCAGGCGGACATGGTGCCATAATTTCAATATACTTTGGTCCCTTGATGCCTTTTGCCTTCTTAACTTTGTTATATAAATCTTCTGGATAACTGACACAAGCTTGTGCAGCATAAGGGATATGATGGGACATAATTATCTCTCCCATTTCCTTTCTAAACTCGGTTTTACCACCTACAGTTGTTGTTGTCCAGGCACCAAAAGGAGTTGCCCCACTTCGTTGGATACCGGTATTTGAATAAATCTCATTATTGTAACATATGTAGATAAAATTGGTTTGTCTCTCAAGTGCACCAGAGAGTGCCTGAATACCTATATCATAAGTACCACCATCTCCAGCCCATGCAACGACTGTTGTATCTGTTTTACCTTGCATTCTAAATCCTGCTTCAACACCACTTGCTCCAGCAGCCGCTGCCTCAAAAGCAATATTCATTGTTGGAATATCAAATGATGTATTTGGATGGAGACTTTCAATAACAGCTGTGCAGCAAGCTGGAACAATCATTACCATGTTTTTTCCGATTGCCTTAAACACAGTTCTCATTGCCATTGTCGCTGGACATCCAGGACATGCGGCACTTCCAGGAATGTAACATTCTTGTCTAGGTAAATCCTTTATTGCCAAAATCTACACCTCCTCAAGTCCATACCATATCTGATGATCTTTAGCTTTACCCTCGATTGCTTTTTTGCATATCTTTTCGATATCACCAAATGTGACGTCTTTGCCACCAAGTCCTGCAATAAATCCAGATACTGTTGAATCAGATTTACCGAAAAGTGCACCCTTAACTTCGTTAAACATTACTCCTTCATTACCAACTGAAATGTTTCTGTCAATAACTATCAAGTTAGCCTTCCTACTGAGATTAATAATCTCTTCAGTTGGAAATGGGCGTAAAACTCTAAATCTTGCAAGACCAACCTTGAAACCGTTCTTTTGAAGATTATCAATTGCAACTTTACTTTCAGCTCCTATTGCACCCATAGATAGAAGTATGTAATCTACATCATCGCATTTGTAATATTCAATTAAATCCCCATGATGTCTACCAAATCTATTTTTCCAATCTTTAGATATCTCAGGAATAAGCTTTTTTGCATTTTCTTGAGCTTCCTGCATCTCCTTTCTAACCTGTTCATATTCATGGGGAAGAATAATATTTCCAAATGTAATTGGATTTTCAACTTCAAGTTTCCATTTAGGAACACGTTTTGGTAGAAAATCATCAACATCTTTTTGATCAGGTACATTAACAGGCATTGAGGTATGAGATAAAATAAACGCATTATAACTAATCATGACAGGTAAGGAAACCTTCTCGTGTTCACCTAATTTAAATGCTTGAATTACTGTATCAAAAATTTCCTGATTACTACTGCAATATAATTGAATCCAACCTGTATCTCTTTGAGATATTGAATCATTCTCATCAGCCCAAATGTTCCAACCTGGACCTACAACTCGGTTAATATTGCACATTATGACAGGAAGCCTTGCTAGAGCTGCCCAATGAAGCATCTCATGCATAAGCAATAATCCATGTGAAGAAGTACCAGTAAATGTTCTAACACCAGTTGCACTAGCACCAATGCAAGCAGCCATTGCAGAATGCTCGCTCTCAACACAAATGTACTCACCTTTAAACTCGCCAGTTGCAAGGTGATTGGCAATACCCTCGACAAGGGTTGTTTGTGGAGTTATTGGATAAGCGGCAACAACATCAGGACGAGCCATTACAGATGCTTTTGCTGCAATATAATTACCTGTGTCAATCATAACTGAGCTCATTTTCTTTTACTCTCCCTTTCCATAATAATTGCTTTTACCTTACAAACATTTGCACAAACTCCGCATCCTTTACAGTAATCAAAATCAATATCAATAGAATCATCATCATTTCTGATAATTGTTGCTTCAGGACAATAAATCCAGCACCTTAAACATTTAACACATTTCTTTTTGTCTAAGACTGGTTTAAAAACCCTCCAATTACCGGTTTTTCCCATAGCACCTTTTACAGGGTAAGATATAGTTGTTTTAACTTTATATTTCTTCAAGAATTCACCTCAACTTGATCAAAAGCATCCTGAGTTGCATTTACATTTTTCTCAGACAATTTCCCTTTCCATTTGTTTTTGATTGTTTTTTGTATTGATTTAAGTGTAACTCTATCAAGTAATCTAGGAATAGCTCCTAATATTGGGGTATTAACTACTGGGATTCCTCCCACTAAAATCTCATGTTTTAATGCAATTCCTGTTGCATCAACAGTTGCTACATTAAATTTTTTTGAAAAATCAAAATCTTTTGGATTTGTTCTAGTATTTATCAAAATTTTACCGTTTTCTTTCAAACCTTTTAATACATCAACAATTTCCATAATACTTTCATCAAGAACTATTACAATATCTGGTTCATAAATTTCACTTCTTAGATGTATTTCATCTTCAGATATTCTTGCAAAAGCCCTAACTGGAGCACCACGTCTTTCAGCTCCAAAAAAGGGAAATGCCTGGACACCTTTGTTACCATCATTTAGTGCAGCTGCCACAAGTAAATTTGCAGCAGTTACAGCACCCTGGCCACCGCGTCCGTGAAATACAATTTCAACAAGTTTTCTTGATGTCACAAAGCTACACTCCCGATTCTGGGAATGAAAATGTTGCATATAACTGTTTTGAATAATAATAACAATTATTGAATTGATTTTACTTTTGTTCCTAATACTACTTCTTTATCTTTTCTGTCATCGATTTTCAATTCGGTTATAACTCGTTTTGCACCGCTTTTTTGGACTGCATTATGAGCATCTTTTACAACACTAAATAATGTTTCCAGATCTTTTGTTTCTATAATTGTTGCCATATCATTTGTTTTGAATTTTATGTTATTTTTTTTAAGTGTATCTATAACAATTTTTACATACTTACTAAGGCTTGTTCCTTCACCAACGGGTGATATACTAAGTTGTGAAATAATCATTTTCTTTGCCTCATTAATTAAAACTGATTTCCCCTATTTAATCTTTTTAAAACCAAACATTATTAAAATGTTTAAACATTGTGCTGTTCGCTACTTTTGTAGTGGTCATACGGGAGAGGAACTGTATATGACAGTTGACTTGCGAAATAAGCTTGTTATAGAAGATATAAGACTAAAAGAAATTAATGATTTTTTAATTGATCCTAGCAATAAACTTGTTAATGATCTTTTAGCTGTTATTGATAAATATGGTGGTCCTGAGCAAATTAATCAAAAGGCCACTGAGGCAAGGAAGTTAGAAAATCTTATGGGACGGTTGAGAGAAAAAAATTCTCCTTTTATTAAAGATTTAGAATGGTTAATTGAGCAAAGAGATAATGGCGCATTTATTTCAGTTGATGAATATAGAAAAAAGATTTTAGGTGATAAAGCAGAAGGAATGGATTTTAATGAGAATTTTTCTGTAACTCTAGAAATTAGTGCATGTCAATATTTTAATGCATTTATGGAACAAACACGTCAAGCTCTTGAAAATAATGAGCTCATGCCTGGTCGTTTTATAAGAGTTCGCTGTATGAAAGAGCAAGAAGATGATAATGACCTTCTTGCAATGACTGCTGCTATGCAGATTCTTGGCACTAGTTGGTGTGAAACTCTTGATACAAAAGGAACAGATGGTTCTAACATACATCTTGGTGGCCCTGAAACAATTACTGGTTACTTTGGAGGTGTTGGTCAGCCTAATGATCACCCAATAAAATGGGTGGATGAATTTCTCTATTATTATACAAATTATGGTGTTAAACAAGTTTTAAATATCAATCCTGGAACGATTTTTCTTGGTTATCTTCTCCATAAAATAGGAATAGATATAGAATTCAAAATTTCTGTTTACATGGGAAATGACAACCCCTATGCTGTTTTTTGGACACTTATGGCTGCTAGACTTTTTTCAAGAAAGGATGGTTCGACTTCACTAATTGGTTTCAATTTCTCAAACTCAGTAAACAATTGGACTATTGAACTTAGTGATAAGATTAGAAATTCTTTGGGTCTTGAAAGCTTTGTTAGATTTGAGCATCACATACTTGAGACATGGAAAAGTATTGTTATTCAACCTTATGACAGAAGAAATGAGCTTTTAGAAATTGCATCAAAGGTAAAAAATATAAGTGCAAAACATGAGGGTGGGGAAGTTGATATTGACTCTAAAAGGGAGCATCCCTCTGACATTCTTGATTATTTTAGACCTAGAAAAGATATTGAGCAGAAAGGTGAAATGGATTACATAATACAGAATTATTTAGACAAACACCAAGCAGTTAATAACACAGCTCGTGCTCTAACTGAAAATAAACTGTCTTTTATTGCTGCACCAAATCTTCATCATAGGAGGAATTGAATTATGGATTTCAAATTAGCTTTTATCGGATTTGGCACTGTCGGTCAGGGTCTTGCTGAAATCCTTTTAGAGAAAAAAGAGATGCTTTCTGAAAAATATAATTTTAATTGGTCTGTTGTTGCTATATCTGACGTTATAAAGGGATCTATTTGCAATGAAAATGGTCTTGATTTAAAGGAAATTCTTGATCTTGTAAAAGCAGGAAAGAAATTAGATGAATACCCCGCAGGTTTCAAAGGGATGAATAGTATTGAAACAATTACAAAAACAAATGCAAATACAATTATTGAGGTTACATTTACAAATATTAAAACCGGTGAACCCGCTCTTACCCATATAAAAACAGCGCTTAATGCCAAAAAAAATGTCGTTTCAACAAACAAAGGACCAGTTGTAAAACATGCCGAAGATCTTATGAAACTTGCTAGGTCAAATAATGTCTATTATGGTTTTGAAGGAGTAGTTCTATCGGGTACTCCTGCAGTAAATCTAGCAAAATCTACCCTTTCTGGTAATATGATTACTGGATTTAAGGGAATTTTGAATGGAACTACAAATTATATATTAACACGAATGGAAGAGGGAATGTCATATGAAGAAGCATTAAAGAAGGCCCAAGAACTTGGATATGCTGAAGCAGATCCTACAAGCGATGTAGAGGGTCTTGATGCACTTGGAAAGGTGGTAATTCTTACAAATGTAGTTCTTGGTAAAAAAATGAATTGGCAGGATGTACAAATAAAAGGAATAACAGAAATTACAAAAGATGATATTGAAAAAGCCAAATCTGAAGGTAAAAGATACAAACTTATTGGAAGTGCTGAAATCCAAGAAGGGGGAACTGTTAAAGCAAAGGTTATTCCAGAGATGCTTCCGCTTAGTGATCCCCTCGCAGGGGTATCTGAGGCAACAAATGCATTGACATATTTTACTGATGAACTAGGTCCAGTAACAATAGTTGGTCCAGGTGCTGGCCGTCGTGAAACTGGTTTTGCTCTTCTTGTAGATTTATTGGAAATAAATAGAAAAATCTCATGTAGAAGTTGATTTTATGAGCGGTGGTTACACTGGAAAAATTCTTAATATCGATTTAGAGAAACAATCAATCAATGTTGAAAAAACAAATCTATCGGTCGCAAAAAATTTTATAGGTGCAAAGGGACTTGGTGCAAAGATTTTATTTGATAGGCTTAAAAAAGGAACTGATCCTTTATCACCTGAAAATATTTTGATGTTTACAACTGGACCACTTACAGGTACTGTTGCTCAAACTTCTGGTAGAGGAACAGTTGTTACTAAATCACCACAAACTGGCCTGTTCGTCGACTCTCATTTTGGAGGGATTTTTGCTGCTGAAATGAAAAAGGCCGGCTGGGATATAATAATAATTAACAATCAGGCTAAAAATCACGTTTACTTGGTAATTAAGGATGAAAATATAGAGTTCAAAGATGCTTCAAAACTATGGGGTAAAAAGTGTCTTGATACTCATAATACACTACAAGAAAAAGAGGGTAAAATAAAAACAGCAGTAATAGGTCCTGCAGGTGAAAACCTTGTGAAATTCTCAGCAATTACTATTGATGGTCATAGACATGCTGGAAGAGGCGGAGCTGGCGCTGTGATGGGTTCTAAGAACCTAAAGGGTATCGCTCTATCTGGTAGTAATAAAATTCCACTTCACAACGAAGATGAATTTAGAAAAAAGGCAAAGGAAGTACTTAAGCAAATACAGGAAAATGATTTTGTACCAAAGAGAAGAAAGTTTGGAACTCCCTATTGGGTCAAACCAATAAATGAGGAGGGTTTTATTCCTACAAGAAATTTTCAGGAAGGAAGATTTGAGTTTGCAAAAGAAATAAATGCAGACACCATGCAAGAAAGAATTGTTGATGGAGGAGGTGCCTGTTTTAATTGTGTAATTGCCTGTTGGAACAAATCATCAATAAAATCTGGGCCATTCAAGGGAATAAAGATTATTGGTCCTGAATATGAGACAATCGCTCTAATGGGATCAAATCTTGGTATGAAATCAATTGAGGATGTTGCATATATTTGTAATGTCTGTAACGAGCTAGGGATGGATACAATCTCACTTGGTGGAGTACTTGGTTTTGCAATAGAAGCATTTGAAAAAGGAATTATCACAAAAAAAGACCTGAATAACAATTCAATTGGATGGGGAAAACCAAAAGAACTTGCTAAACTTATAAAGGACATTGCATATAGAACCAGAAAAGTTGCAGATATATTAGCTGAGGGTAGCAAAATTGCATCAGAAAAACTTGGAAAAGAATCTGAAGACTTTGCAGTTCACGTAAATGGTCTTGAAATTCCTGGATATGATCCGCGAGGTACTTTTGGTATGGGCCTTGCATATGCAACCTCAGATAGAGGAGCATGTCATCAGCGTGCTTGGACTGTAAAAGCAGAGCTTTACTCACCTGACCTTGAAAGATTTAGTTTTAAGGATAAAGCACAAATCGTAAAGGATGTACAGGACGAAAGAGCAGCATTTTTCTCACTTGTTTTATGTGATTTTGCACCAATATCAGTTGAAAACTGTGTTGATATGTGGAATCTGTCAACTGGTTTTGATCATACAGTTAAGAGTTATTTAGAATGCGGTGAAAGAATTTGGAACATTGTAAGGCTTTTTAATTTAAGAGAAGGACATGATCCATTTGATGATAGACTTCCTAAAAGGATTTTAAAAGACACATTTACAAAAGGTCCTGTTAAAGGTGTTCATATCAAAAAGGATGAATTTGAAAAAAGTCTTCAGGAATACTACTCACTACGTGGTTGGGATAAAAAAGGAGTTCCTACAAAAGAAAAACTAAAAAAACTTGACCTTGAAAAGATGGTGATCTAAAATGGCTGAACTTAGTAAAGGTTCAAAAAGAATCTATGGTGAAGCTGCTTTTGAAGTACTTGGAAAAGCTCAAGAATTGGAACGAAAAGGAAAAGACATAATTCATTTTGAAATCGGCGAACCAGATATGGAGACGCCAGAAAATATTGTTCTAGCAGGAATTCAAGCCATAAAAAATAAAAAAACGCACTATACTCCTTCAATAGGAATTTTAGAACTTAGAAAAGCAGTACAGGACGAAGTTGAAAAAACCAGAGGCTTTAGACCAGATCTTGAACAAGTTGTAATTACACCTGGTCTTAAACCTGGAATATTTTTCTCAATGCTTGCAATAGTTGATCCCGGTGATGAGGTGATATATCAGGACCCCGGATATCCTACTTATGGTTCAGTCTCATCATTTTTAGGGGCAAAAAAGATCCTTGTTCCATTACTTGAGGAAAACGAGTTTCGTATGAATCCAGATGATATCAAATCAAAAATTTCCGAAAAAACAAAGCTAATAATTGTAAACTCACCTCAGAATCCAACAGGTTCAGTTATTACAAAAACAGAGCTTGAGGAAATCTCAGAACTTGCTGAAGAAAATGACATTTTTATAGTTTCAGATGAGATTTATTCAAAAATGACATATGAAACAGATCATTTTACCCCAACAAAAAGAGATGAAGCAAAAGAAAGAACAGTTCTACTAGACGGTTTTTCAAAATATTTTGCAATGACAGGTTGGAGACTAGGTTACATGGTTGCACCAGCAAAAATGGCTGAAAGACTTCAAGATTTTCTTGTAAGTGCGGTTTCATGTTCTGCTGATTTCACTCAATGGGCCGGTGTTGAGGCACTTACTGGTAATCAAAGTTTTATCTCTGAAATGATGAATAGATTTAGAGAGAAAAGAGATAAAATTGTAAAGGGTCTTAATACAATCCCTGGTTTTAATTGTCTCTCTCCAAAAGGAGCCTTTTATGCTTTCCCAAATATAAAGGAAACTGGACAAACTTCAGAAGAATGTGCTGAGGATATTTTATACAAGGCAGGAGTTGCATGTCTGCCTGGTACAGCTTTTGGCCCCTATGGAGAAGGATATCTTCGTTTTTCTTATGCAAATACTCTTGAAAATATTGATTTGGCAATTGAAAGAATTAAAAATTCTTTTGATTAAAAATTAAATTACATAGGGTTCTTTTGCTGGATGCCAATCAAAATTAAGCCAACTTGGAATAATTAAACCTAAAGATCCAAAGATGGGATAAATAGGAACCTGAGTTTTACCCCAATAATTTTCATTCCAATTATTACGATGAGCTAATAGTATAAAATAAGCATGCCTATTATTATCAATAAAATTATTGTGATGGAAATTATTAAAGCGAGATAAACCATATAAGAATACACCATATTTTTTCCCATTTACAATATTATTATAAAAAACATTACAATAGTATGACAAATAGAAACCCATTCCCCAAAGGGAATTATTTATGAATTTATTTTTGTAGATTAGTGCATTTGAAGAACATACAAGTGTAAATCCATTATTATTATCATGAAAAATATTATTTGAAATTATCAGATTTTTATTGCTAAAATATGGATGGATGCCGTGACAATTGAAACAAAAAATGTTATTTGAGATATTTATATTATCAGTTTTATTTGAATTTAAATTTATACCCGCGCGAAAAGCATGTTGAATTTTTAAATTTTTAATTGTAATATTAGGTGAATACAGGTAAATTGCATCAATTTTATTATTTGCATCTATTATTGTATTGTTTCTATTTTCACCGATAAGATTAATGGTTTTGTTAATATTTAAAATCTCATAATATGTTCCATTATAAACAAATACAGTATCTCCATCACTTGAGTCATTTATTGCATCTTGAATCCTTGTGTAGTTATCAGGTCCTGAACCTCCAACATAAAGAGTATTACTATCAAAAATTGTAAATGAGGATTTCTTTTCATAATTGATTGCAGTTGATGAAGGTATACTTATTATTAAGAATAGTATTGAAACACAGATTATAAGGGTGATTTTTTTCAGAATTAATTCCCCCCTTAATAAAATAATCTAATATTTAATATTTAAAGGTTTTATGTTGTTTTTTTTATTTACAAAAATATTTTTTGTATTTAATTTAAAATTTTACTACTAATCTTTATTAAATAATTCTCTCAAAGGAATATAGAAAATAAGAAGAGCAATAAATAACCATAAAATCACCCCTGGAAAAACAGGTGGATATTCAAACATTACAATATTGAGTCCTGCAATAATAATAAATGCAACAATTACACCTGTCAATGCTTCTCCTGCAATAAGTCCTGCAGTAAAGAGTAGACCTGTTCTAATAATTCTATCTTTAGGTTTTATTTCTGTTTGTTTTATTGCAAGTTCCCATTCACTTGCCTGTTCACCATCATCCGAGCCATATTCTTTTGTGATTCTTCTATTTGTTAAATATCTAATAACTCCACCACAAAAAATAGGTGTTCCAAGAGTAAAAGGAAGATAAATTCCTATTGCAACAGGTAAAACTGGAACATTTATCAAAACAAGAACAAATGCAAGTACCATTCCAGCAAGTACAAATGGCCATACCATCTCTCCACCTAGTACCCCTTTTACAACCCCGCTCATCAGAAATGCTTGAGGAGCTGGGAGATTCGTACTACCAATTTCATAAGCTCTATGAAGAGCAGAAACAACGATTGCAAGGACTGGTGCTGCAGCAATTATTCCGACTAGTTCTGCTAGTTGTTGCTTGTAAGGTGTTGCTCCTATCATCTGCCCTGCAGTCATTGACTGTAGAACGTCGCCAGATATTGCAGCACAACATGCTATTACTGCGGCAATTAAAAGAGCAATTCCATAAGCACCAACATTACCTGACATTCCAAATCCAAGTAAGATAAGACTGGTCAAGAGAAGAACAGAAACTGTTACCCCAGAGGTTGGATTATTTGATGAACCAACAAGACCTGCCATGTAACCTGCTATGGCACTAGCAATAAATGCAAAAAGAATTGCAAATACTGCCATAATCCCTGAGACAACAAAATTATCTGATATCCAGACATAAACCAAAAACACAGGTATCGTCAGTGCTCCAATTGTTAGAAACACATACTTAAAATTTAGATCCTGGTCAGTTCTTTTCTTTGCATGGGATTGACCACTCTTTATTCCAGTAATTGCCTCTTTTATTCCATCAGCAAGGTTGTGTCTAAGCTTAAAAATCGTCCATAGACCTCCAACAACCATTGCACCTACGCCGATATATCTAATGTAGTCCTCCCATATCTTATAAAAACCCCATATTAGCTTTCCAGTTTCAAAATCTCCAGCAGTAAATGACTTTGCATCTAATATTTGCGCTTCAGTTATTGGTATTGGGATACCAACTGCAAGAGCTATAAGCGGTGCAATAATCACCCATCCGAGCAGACCTCCTACAAAAACATAAGATGCAATTTTGGGGCCAATTATCCAACCAACACCAAGTAAAGCAGGCGAGGTAGCAATCCCTCCATAAAATAGTCCACTATTTTCGCCACCACCGATATTGAATTTTCCAAAGTTGAAAATACCATGAAGTTTACCTTGTATTGCATGCATTCCGACCTGTCCAAATTTTAGAAGTGCACCAATTATACTACCTAATAAAAGCCAAATGCCGCTTGAGATGGCTTCCTTTTTTTTATTTGAGACATCATCACCGACGGTGGTTGTAAGAACTGCTGCAACAGCAACACCTTCAGGAAATGGAAGGTTTGTTTTTATAATCAAAGCTCGTCTGAGCGATACCATCCATAGAACTCCTAAGGTTCCTCCAAGTGCTGCAATAATAGTTGTCTCAAAATAATGAATGTCTGTCCAAGCTTTTAGAAGAAGCATTGCAGGAATCGTAAAAATCACTCCTGCAGCAAGAGCAGTTCCTGCAGCAGCACCCATCATACCAATATTTACCTCAAGAATAGTTCCCTTTAATGGTTTTAACAAGGCAAATGCCATCACTGCACCAGGAATTGCAGCAGATATTGTCATCCCTGCATAAAGTCCGAAATATGCATTGGCAGAGCCTAATACAATTGCAAGAAGTGCTCCTATTAGAACTGCTTTCATTGTCAGCTCCGGAATTATAGTTTTTGCTGGGATAAACGAATTAAAATCTTCTCTGGATGTCATTGTATTCTTATATCTAACTATTAATTATAGATATATAAAATAATCGCATTTTTATAAAACTTAAAACAAATTATAAGATAAAGATGTGATTTGAATTGAATTCTTTTATTCAATCAAATCAGCAATATCTGTAGGAAACTTAGCTACCTTCACACCTGCACTTTCAAATGCCTTTATTTTTGATTCAGCAGTTCCTTTTCCTCTTGCAATAATTGCACCTGCATGCCCCATACGTTTTCCAGGTGGAGCAGTTCTTCCAGCAATAAAAGCATAGACTGGTTTTGAGATATATTTTTTAATGTGTTCTGCAGCTTCTTCTTCAGCGGTACCACCAATTTCACCAACAAGGACTATTGATTTTGTCTCAGAGTCTTTTTCAAAAGCGTCAAGTGAATCAATAAATGTGGTTCCAATGATTGGATCACCACCTAGTCCAACACAAGTGCTCTGTCCTATTCCTTTTTCAGTTAGAGAATTTACGATTTCATAGGTAAGTGTTCCACTTCTGCTTGCAACTCCTACACTACCTTCTTTAAAGATTTGACCAGGCAAGATACCAATCTTTGTTTTCCCTGGGCTTGCAATTCCAGGACAATTCGGTCCAATCAAAACTGCATCCTTATACTTACTATAATGTACAAATTCCATTGCATCATGAAACGGGATATTTTCGGTAATTACGACAAGAGTTTTTATTCCTGCATCAAGTGCTTCAAAAACTGCATCTTTAGCAAAGCGAGCTGGAACCAGAATAAGGGATGTGTTTGCACCAGTTTCAGATACACCTTCAAATACATTATTAAAAATTGGAACACCTTCAACCTTTTGACCACCTTTACCAGGTGTTACCCCTGCTACAACATTTGTACCAAACTCTTTCATCGCACCTATATGAAAAACTCCTTGATGCCCTGTTGCTCCTTGAACTAAGACCTTATTACTTTTATCTGCAAAAATTGCCATATCCTTTTCACCTCGCAAGATCAGAAGATTTCTGAGCCGCATCCTGAAGTGTTGTTCCAGTAATTAGCCCAGCATCCTTTAAAATATCCTTTGCTTCGTCCTCGTTACAACCCTTTATTCTTGATATGACCGGACAGTCAATTCCTTCTTTTGTAATTACCTCTTTAACACCCTTTGCTACAGTATCACATCTTGTTATTCCACCAAAAAGATTTAGAAAAATAACTTTTGGTTTTGCCTTTTTCATAAGACTAAATGCCTGCTTTACCTTTTCAGGATCATCAGTTCCGCCAAGGTCTAAAAATACACCGCCCTTTCCGCTATAGTTTGTAAGAGCGTCTAGAGTGGCCATAGTTAGACCTGCACCGTTTGCAATTACGCCAATGTTTCCATCAAGTTGAATAAATGCAATTCCCTTTTCCTTTGCATCCTTTTCAAGAGGTGTTAGTTCAACAACCTCAGGTACAAGATCAGTGTGACGAAATAAGGCATCATCATTAATATTTACCTTGGAATCAAGTGCCATAACCCCACCATCTTTTTTGATAATGAGGGGATTTATTTCAACAAGCTCACAGTCATATTCTCTAAAAAGTTTGTAAATCTTTGAAAGAACCTTTGCAACTTCCTTTCCTTCTTCTTTTGCAAGTTTTAGTTTAGAGACAATTCCGCGGATTTGATATGATTGAATTCCAACCAATGGGTTTATCCATTCCTTGAAAATCTTTTCATCAGGGACACTTTCGATGTCCATTCCGCCCTCACCACTTGCCATAATAAGAGGCATCCTCTTTGAGCGGTCAAGAGTTATACTTAGATACAATTCCTTTTTTATATCAACCTTTTCTTCAGCAAGAACCTTTCTTACGGTATAACCTTTAATATCCATACCCATAATCTTTGAGAATTTCTCTTTTGCATCAGAAATATTATCTGCTGACTTAATACCACCTGCTTTACCTCGGCCACCAATTGGAACTTGAGCCTTAAGAACAAAAGGAAAATTCAAACCAGAAAAATCATTATTATTTTTTACCAGCCTACCATTTGGAACTGAGATTCCATATTTGTCAAACAGCTCCTTCCCCCGATACTCAAAAAGTTTCATGGAAACCTGAATGCTAATTCTTATATTTAATAGCTTTTTCGGATATTCTATCTAGTATTAAAAATACGTTAATTATTTATTTAGAGTAGTATTATTTTAAAAGCTAAAGTTAAATATTCACCAACTTTTTAACCCAAAAATCACATCCAACAATTTTACTTGCTATAGGTGCAAATTTGAAATTCTTTATGAATGCTAATGTACTTAGACTATAGGTCCTAATAATTGGGTCCTCTGCAATCCATTCATTTTCCTTTAAAACCTGCATTATTTTCATCCCATCTGATTTATAATGATCATAATTCTTGTAAATTGATATCATAACTGCTTCAAATCTTCTACTAGCAAAAAAGACTGTTGAATCGTTCATTAGTGATGCTGCCTCATCATCATCCAAGTTAGGGGGATTACGAGGATTAAATCTAATATGATAAAATGCTAAAATTTCAAAACCTAATTTTATAAAATTTGGAATTATTAATTTACTCATAAGATTTGTATTTTCAAATTTCCGTCTCAAACGTGAAATCGTATGTCTTGAAACTCCCAAATCTCTTCCTATATCGCTATCAGCCAGATCTGGGTAACTGATTAACATACAATATACATTCTTCTCAGTATCTGAAAATATTTCCCCTTCTTTACTTCCAAAATCTACATTTTCAATTTTTCCTTCAGAATCAAAATATAAACCAAAGCAATTATTAAGTAATGGAGCAAAATCAAAAAAACGGTATATTTTACTGATTTCAAATGGGAAAACAACCATATTTGGATATTCCTCTTCTAACAGACCACGACCACCAAATGTTTGAGTTCTAATGTCATTTATTCTTCCTATTGTTGCATAGTCTTTTGAAAGACTTAAGGAAAATCCTTTATCTTGCTCACCGACAGAAAAAAATATTTCATCAAAAACTTCGATTGATTTTCCAGTAATTTCAATTCTTTCAGGTAGGGGTATTAATAAGCTAAAATGGGAATATATTGCTACAAGCATCTCACAACCCATACTTTGAAGCTTTGGAATAATTAATTTACGCAAATATTCATTTTTTTTCAGTCGTAATCTTATTGATGTTACTGTTGAATGTTTTAAATCAAGTTTCCTTGATAGTTCTTTGTCTGTCATTTCTGGATATTTTACTAATCCAAAAAGTACCAATTTCTCTTTGGTTGTTAATTCAAATTGATACATATTAATAATAATGTGCAGTACGTATAAATACTTTTTTCTCAATTTAACACTTTTTTTTTAAAAAAACAATAATTAGAGCAATACTTAGTTGTTAAATAACCAAATAATCAATATTATATATCTCAATTGATATTATGATAATTTTACCAAAAACTATATAAAATATTAGTAGCATATATTTTTTTATATTGGGAGGAGCCATCTTGGCAAAAATCCATATGGATTATGGTATACTTGGAGGTATAGAAAACAACAAACATCCTTTAAGAGTTTATCCTAATATTTTTAATCATTTTTTCATAAATTTTGTGGGGTTTAAGTTATGACTAAAGAAGATCAAGTCCTAGTCGAAAAGCCAAAATCAAAAAAAGCAAAAGATATTGAAGAAAAAGCAGGAACTGTTGAGGTTTTTATTATGGGTAAAAGCTACAAAGTTCCAGCAGGACTTACAATAATGAAAGCTTTGGAATATGCAGGTTATAGATATATTCGAGGATGTGGATGTAGAGCTGGTTTTTGTGGAGCATGTTCCACAATTTATAGAAAAGAGGACGAACAAAAACTTGGTTTTGATTTGGCATGTCAAAAGGTTGTTGAAGATAAGATGTACCTTGTTCAATTACCATTTGTTCCAGCCTCAAAAGCAGAGTATGACATTGAAAAAATAGTCCCAAAGGATAGTACGCTAATAGAGTTTTATCCTGAAATTGCTCGTTGTGTATCCTGTAATACATGTACAAAATCCTGTCCACAGGATATTGAAGTTATGAAATATATTCAAAGAGCTATTAGAGGAGATATTGAAAAATGCGCTGAGATATCTTTTGATTGTATACAATGTGGACTATGTGCGATGAGATGTCCAGCAGATATAAAACATTATCATTTATCACAGCTTGCACGAAGATTACGTGGGAAATATCTAGATACTAAATCAAAAAATCTATCTGATCGTTTAAAAGAAATTGAGAACAGAAAATATGATACTGAGATTGAAAAACTAATTAAAATGGATAAGGCAGAAATTATGGAAAAGTACAAGAATAGAAAGATTGAAGCAGAAGAAAAAGGACAGGGGGGAGCTTAATTGACAGTAATTGAAGGTTATCCAGATTATATGCTTAAATCGATTAAACTTGTAGAAGAAAAAAGAGAAAAAAATATGTCAAGCCCTGTTAAACCAATGTCAATGAATTCAAGAGAAGATATGCTTAAAAAATATCACCCAGATTATATGCAAGGAACTAGAAGGAAACTAAAAGTTGGTAAAGATAAAGGAATGCTTCTTTATAATGGGATAGTTGATCTTTTAGAATCAAGAACCGTAATTGATCCAAAAGATATCGATCTCTCAAAGATTGATTATGATGTTGATTTACTAATTATCGGTGGTGGAGGAGCAGGAACAGTTGCTGCTTTGTTTGCATATGAATCTGGAGTTCCAAAAGAAAATATTTTAATTGTTACCAAACTTAGACATGGAGATGCTAATTCAATGATGGCTCAAGGTGGAATTCAAGCCGCTGATAGACCTGAAGATAGCCCTACATTACATTATTTGGATATTTATGGAGGAGGACATTTTACAAATAAACCTGAACTTGCAAGAGCACTAGCTCTTGATGCTCCAGGTATTATAAATTGGCATGAGCAACTTGGAGTTATGTATGATCGTCAAGAGGATGGGGAGTTCCAAGAATTATCTGGTGGTGGTACTTGCAGAAATCGTATGCACAGCTGTAAGGATTACTCTGGAATGGAAATGATGAGAAATATAAGAGATCAAGCAAGAAATCTTGAAATTCCAGTTCTTGAATTTAGTCCGATTGCCGAGCTAATATTAGATGACAAAGGACAGATAGCTGGAGGAGTTGCTTTCAACCTTGAAACATTTGAATATTATGTAATTAGAGCAAAAGCAACAATACTTGCGACGGGAGGAAGCGGCAGACTTCATCTTGCAAGCTATCCAACAACAAATCATTATGGTGCAACTGGCGATGGTCTAATTATGGCATATCATGCAGGAGCAAATCTTCTTGATTTAGATACAATTCAAATTCATCCTACAGGCGATGCATATCCTGAGCCACTTGTAGGAATTCTTTCAACTGAAAAAATTAGAGGACTTGGTGCAATTCCATTAAATAAGAATGGAGATCCATTTGTTTTCCCATTAGAACCTCGTGATGTTGAATCAGCATCATTTATTAAGGAATGTAAAGAAGGTAGAGGAATTGTTACTCCTACTGGAATGCCAGGTGTATGGCTTGATACACCAATGATAGAAATTATTCACGGTGAAGGAACTATTGAAACAAAACTTGCAGGCGAGGTCCGTAAGTTCAAGAGATTTGGTATTGATATGGCAAAACAGCCAATCCTTGTTTATCCAACCCTACATTATCAGAATGGAGGAGTTGAGATCAATGAAAAAACAGAAACGATATTACCTGGACTTTTTGCGGCAGGAGAGGTATCAGGTGGAGTTCATGGAAAGAATCGTTTAATGGGAAATTCACTTCTTGATTTCAATGTTTTTGGAAGGCGTGCAGGAATTTATGCTGCAAAATACGTTAAGAAAGCAAAAATTGGAAAATTAACACTAAATCATCTTGAAAAATACAATTCAATGCTGGAGCAAGCAAATGTAAAAATTGATAAATCTGCTCCAATAATTTTACCTGAATATAGAGGTGAAATGGCAATTTCTAGATCGTTAGATATATTCTAAATGGTGTGGTAATGATAGAGGTAAAAGAAGACTGGTGCAAGGGTTGCGACATCTGTATAGACAGATGTCCAGTAGATGCACTTGAACAGTCTGATAAGTTGAATCGTAGGGGAGTTCGACCTCCTAAACTAAAAGAAAAAAACGAATGCAACTTCTGCAGACTTTGCGAGCTAATTTGCCCCGACCTTGCAATAACAGTAATACCTGATGAAGAAGAGAAAAAACCTGTTAAAAAAACCCTTCTAACACCTGTAGGGGGAAAATCAAAATGAAATATAAACGAGATCCTAAAAGAATAAGAGAAGTATTAGGTAAAAAAGTGCAATTTATACTTGGAGATATGGCCTGTGTTTATGGAGGTCTTCTCGCAGGAGTTTCATTTTTTGGTGGATATCCAATTACTCCAGCATCAGAAGTTGCAGAAGGAATGGCTCGTAGACTTCCAAGAGTTGGTGGAGTATATATTCAAATGGAGGATGAAATCGGAAGTATTGCTGCAGTAATAGGTGCTGCTTGGGGAGGAGTAAAATCAATGACAGCAACTTCAGGACCTGGTTTTTCACTAATGATGGAAAACTATGGTTTTGCAGTTATGACAGAAACTCCATGTGTAATAGTAAATGTTCAAAGAACTGGACCATCAACAGGTCAACCAACACTTGGAGCTCAAGGTGATATGATGCAAGTACGTTGGGGAACCCATGGAGACCTTGAAGCCCTTGCTTTTGCACCAAGTACTGTACAGGAGTGTATGGATTTTACAATTGAAGCATTCAACCTATCTGAGAAATATCGCAATCCTGCCTGTGTCATGACTGATGGAGAAATTGGGCATCTTAGGGAACGTATTGTTATTCCAGATGAGAAAGATTTAGAAATAATTGATAGAGTTCCTGCAACAATTTCTAAAGATAAATACATACCTTTTACAAATTCACAAACAAGAAAAGATTGCAAGGTTCCTGATTTTGCATCTTTTGGCACTGGTTATCGAACCTATGTGACAGGCCTTACTCATAATGAAAAGGGTTTTCCTGCAACTGATAAACAGCCTGACCATGAGCGACTTGTTAGAAGAATAACTGAAAAAATCCAGGATGATGCTGATAAACTTGTTATGGTTGAGGAAATGAACTTAGATGATGCAGATGTCGCATTTGTTACTTATGGGGCTACTGCAAGACCTGCAGAATCTGCAATGGAGATGGGAAGAAAGAATGGATTGAAAGTGGGCCTTCTACGTCTTAAACTTGTTTGGCCGTTCCCTAATAAACTCATTACAAAACTTGCAAAGAATGTTGATAAAATAATAGTTCCTGAGATGAACCTTGGACAAATATTTCACCCTATTAGTGAGTACGCCTGCAAACATTGTGAGGTGGTTTCAGCACCAAAAATTGGTGGAGAGATGCATCTTCCAATGGAACTTTACAAATATTTGGAGGGGAAATAAAATGGTAGAAGTTAAAACAGCTGATGAATTAAATAAAAAATTTCTCCGAGAAGGTATGTGGCCTACGATATTTTGTAATGGGTGTGGTCATGGTGTTGTTTTAGAATATACATTCTGGGCTCTGGAAGAACTTGGTCTTGATATGGATAAGGTTATATTTGCATCAGGAATTGGATGTTCTTCAAGACTTCCAGGTTATATAAATGCTGATGGCTTACATACCACTCATGGTCGAGCAATTGCTTTTGCAACAGGTATAAAAGCAGCAGATCCTGATTTTGATGTTATAGTATTTACTGGTGATGGTGACTGTTCCGGAATCGGCGGCAACCATTTCATTCATGCAGCAAGGCGAAACATTGATATGACTGTAATTATGATAAACAACTTTATTTATGGAATGACAGGTGGACAGCTTGCACCAACAGCTCCATTAGGAAGTATTGCAACGACTGCTCCTTATGGAAACATAGAGCATCCTTTTGACATATGTAATCTTGCTTGTGCACTAGGAGCAAATTATGTTGCACGATGGGGAGTATCTCATCCTTACCAACCAATTAAATCAATTAAAGAGGGTATTGAAAAGAAAGGATTTTCACTTTTAGAATTTCTTGCACCATGTCCAACTGCATATGGTAGACGTAATAAACTTGGAGACATCAAAAAGCATTGGGCATGGTATGATAATAACACTATTTTAAAAGAGGATTACGAAAAAATTATGAAATATGGAAGTGAAAAAGAAAAAGAGCAAGTTAAGGATAAGATACAATTAGGAGTATTCCAAGATATACAAAAACCTGGTTTTTTTGAATCATATGAGAAACTTGTTGATAGATTAAAGGAAAAAGAATCCAAACCCAAGGGGGGAAAGAAATGAAGAAGGATATAAGGATATGTGGGTTTGGAGGACAAGGAGTTATTCTATCTGGTTTTATCATAGGTAAAGCTGCTTCGGTATTTATGGATTATAATGCTGTACAGAGCCAATCTTATGGTCCTGAAGCGCGAGGTGGAGCAGCTAGATCAGAAATTATTATTTCAGATGAAAAAATAGGATATCCACGACCTACTGGTGTTGATTGTCTTGTTGCTATGTCTCAAGAATCATTTGACTCTTACCGTGATGATATAAGAGATGATACAGTAATTATTGTAGACCCCGATCTTGTAAAAAACCATGATATTGGAAGACCACTCTATAAGATTCATGCACAACAAATCGCTGAAGATCTTGGTAATAAAATTGTAACAAACATTGTGATGGTTGGAGCATTCACTAGTATTTTTGAATTATTAAAACCCGAATCTGTAAAGGAATCAGTAATTGATAGTGTTCCTAAGAGATTTACTGAACTAAATATAAAAGCGTTTGAAAGAGGTTTAGAGGCAGGAAAAAATGCCCTTAAAGAGCTACGATAAGAAAATAGATCATGATCTTGGAATCCCTCTGCAGGATGATTATTTTTACGATGAGCCAGAAGAAACAATTGAGAATAAATCAATGCCGGAGCTTGAAAGTACAGTTAAGATTGTAACAGAGAGGTCAAAAAAGGGAGAAAAACGAATAATACAAAGCGATGTCCTAATCATTGGAGCAGGAATTTCTGGAATGCAAGCAGCTCTTGATGTTGCAGATAAAGGGTACAAGGTAGTGATCATTGATAAAACATCGACAATTGGTGGTGCAATGGTAAAACTTGATAAAACTTTTCCCACCAACGATTGTTCTATTTGTACTGCTGCACCAAAAATGGTCGAACTTTCAAGGCATCCAAATATAGAACTGATAACGTATGCTGATGTTAATTCTCTAGAAGGTAAACCTGGAGATTTCAAAGTAAATATATGGCGTAAGAGTAAATATGTCGATCCAGACAAGTGTACAGGCTGTGATGATTGTTCAGAAGTATGTCCTGTTGAGATTGTAAATCCTTTTGATGAAAAACTTTCAACACGTAAAGCAATCTATATTGAGTTTCCACAAGCAGTTCCAATAGTATATACAATCGATTATGATAATTGCATTGGCTGTGGTTCATGTGATAGAGTGTGTGAACCAGAAGCTATTTCATTTCTTGAAAAATCAGAGGAAATTGAGGTAAATGTAGGAGCGGTAATTGTTGCAACTGGTTTTGAGCTTTTTGAACCAACTGAGATGAGAAAAGAATATGGGTACGGTAAGTACGATAATGTAATTACAGCACTTCAATTTGAAAGATTACTTTCTTCGTTTGGACCGACAGAAGGAAAAGTTCGCCGTCCTTCAGATGCTAAATTACCAAAGAGCATAGGTTGGATACAATGTGTAGGTTCAAGAAGTGAACAACTTGGTTTTCCATATTGTTCAAGAGTATGTTGCATGTATGCAACAAAAGAAGCATCTATTGCAAAAGAAGCCAATCCAGAAATTGACATTACTATCTATTATATGGATATTCGAGCCTATGGAAAGGACTTCCAGCAGTATTATGATAATGCTAAAGATTTAGGTGTAAAATACATCCGAGGAAGGCCTTCATCTGTTTATGAGAATCCAGATAAAAGTATTACAATAAAGTATAAAAATACATTAACTGGTAAAATTGAAGAAAACAGCGTTGACTTATTAGTATTATCAACTGCAATAATACCTAATAAGGATAATAAAAGAGTTGGAGAAGCACTTGGAATTGAGGTTGATGAAAATGGTTTTTTCAAACAAGACTCACTTCTAACAGATCCAATACAATCTTCAAAAAAAGGTATCTTTCTTGCAGGTTGTATACAAGGTCCAAAGGATATTCCAGATAGTGTTTCTATGGCAAGTGGAGCTGCCGCAAAAGCTATTGCTCCAATAAAAGATAGAGAAAAACATATTGGTAAGGATTTTCCACCAGAACGTGATGTTTCACAGGAAAAGCCTCGCATAGGTGTTTTTATTTGTCATTGTGGAAAAAACATAGCAAATTATCTTGATATTGAAAAGGTAACTGAGGAAACAAAGAAACTACCGAATGTTGAATTTTGCGATCATATGATGTTTGTTTGTTCTGAGGATAGCTGCAAGAAAATAAAGGAAACTGTTCAAGAAAAGGGACTAAACAGAGTGATTGTTGCTGCATGCTCGCCACGTACTCATGGTGGACTTTTCCAGGATACTCTAATGGAGGCAGGACTTAATAAGTATCTCTTTGAAATGGCAAATATCCGAAATCATTGTTCATGGGTTCATTCAGATGAATGGGATTTAGCAACTAAAAAGGCAGTAGATTTGGTAAGATCATCAGTTGCCAAAGCAAGACATTTGGAATCACTTCCAGAAGAGGAATTTTCAATTTATCCTAAAACATTGATAATAGGCGGTGGAGTATCAGGGATGAAGGCTGCTCTAGCCCTTGCTGATATGGGAATCAAATCAATTATAGTCGAAAAAGACTCCAAACTTGGTGGTAGACTAAAAAACCTTCATTCTATGTTTCCATCAGATACAAAGGCAGAAGATATAATTAATCCGATGATTCAGAAAATCAATAATAACAAAAAAATAGAAGTAATGACAGATTCAGAGCTAAGTGATTTAGAAGGTTATATTGGAAATTATAAAGGTAAGATAAAACAGAAGGGAAAACAAAAGGAAATTGAGTTTGGAACAATTATTGTTGCCACTGGTTTTAAAGAAATTGATATGAAAGGTAAATATCAATATGGAAAAAATTTTAACATAATGACACAAACAGAACTTGAGACAAAATTGAAGAACAACGATTTAAAAGAACCAAAAAATGTTGTTATTGTTAATTGCGCTGGAGCAATGGATAAGGAAAGACCATATTGTTGTAGAGTAGGTTGTGGAGTATCCATAAAAAATGCTAAATTGATTGCACAAAAATATCCAAAATCAAAGATTTATCTCCTTTACCGTGATATGAGAGTTTTTGGTAAAGATGAAGAAGAATATTATGCTGATGTTTTGAAAAATTATCATGTTACTGCAATTCGCTACCCTGGTGATAAAAAACCAGAAGTAATTTTGGATAAAAAGAATCCTAAAAATGGACCTTTCACAATTAAGGTTTATGATGATATTTTAAATGAAGAAATGACATTACCTGCTGATCTTGTAGTATTGACTGCAAACACAGAAGGTGGAGTAGAGACTGAAAAGTTAAAGAACATGCTAAAAGTACCAGTTGATTCTGCTGGATTTTTCATAGAAACTCATGCAAAAATCAAACCTCTTGATTTCTCAACTTCAGGAGTTTATATGTGTGGAGCTGCACATTATCCAAAGAACTTGGTTGATTCAATTGCTCAAGCTGAAGGTGCGGCATCCAGAGCTGCAATTCCTATAGCACAAGAAAAGATGAAAGGAGAAGGTATTGTATCTGAAGTAATCGAAGATAAATGTAGAGGTTGTGGGACATGTGTTGAAGCCTGTGCATATTCAGCTATTGATCTTGTACCATTTGAAAGAGATCCTTCTCGAACTGTAGCAAAAGTTAACAGAGCATTATGTAAAGGATGCGGTTCATGTGCGGCAGCATGTCTTAATAGTGCAATTGAACAGAAGGGTTATGATAGCAAACAAATCAATGTGATGATAGCTGCACTTCTTGATGAGGAGGCTGGTAAATGAGCAAGGTTACAGAAGAATTCGTTGATGTAAATTCTGTTAACTTGAAAAAAGGAGAACTCGTAAAGGAAGTTGAAGAGTTATGTGGTGAGAATCTTTTTGGCTGTTATCAATGTGGAACATGTTCTGCAGGGTGTCCATATGTTGATGATATGGACCTTTCCCCTGATGAAGTTATAAGATATGTTATACTTGACAGAAAAGAGGTTCTAAATTCAAAAACAATCTGGCTATGTTCTGCATGTTACACTTGTGCAGAACGATGTCCACGGGATATTAATATTACAAAGATTATGGAGGCACTACGTCAAATAATTCTAAGAAAAAAAATCGATAAAACAAAATTGAGAAATATAACAAAGGAGGAAAAGGAGACGATTCCTCAATTAGCATTTGTTTGTTTATTTAGAAAAAATGTAGGTTAGGAAAAATGAAGCTGTTATACTATCCAGGATGTACACTTAAAACATCTGCAAAAAACCTTGAACAGTCAGCATTTGCAATATTTGATGCTTTAGGTCATGAAGTAGAAGAAATGGAAGACTGGAATTGCTGTGGAGTTGTATCATCTCTTACAGATGATGATCTTATGCATCATCTAGCGACCTTACGTAATCTGATTCATGTTGAAGATCAAGGTGAAGAAACTATTATTACTCTTTGCGATATGTGTTGCAATACACTAAAACAAACAAATCTCCGTATGAAGGAAAAACCTGATGATCTTGAAACCTTGAACTTATTTATGGATAGGGAAAATGATTATAAGGGAACTGTAAAAGTACTTCATTTCCTTGAGTTTTTAAGAGATGAAGTAGGTTTTAATGTACTTAAAAAAATGGTAAAAAATCCATTGAAGGGTATGAAGATTATGCCTTATTATGGATGCATGCTTCTTCGACCAAGAGAAGTAGCAATCGATGATGCTGAGGAACCAACTATTATGAAGGACCTTCTCCAGGTCCTTGGTGCTGAAGTCATTGATAATCCATTCAAAATTGAATGTTGCGGTTCATATCATACAATTGAAGAAAAAAAACTGGTTTCAAATCGGGCTAACAAAATTACTAATTTCGCTATAGAAAGAGGAGCTGATGCAATAATGCTTTCATGCCCTCTTTGTAGGTTCAATTTAGATGTTAGAGGAAAAGAAGCAGAAAAGATGTATAACAATTATAAACAGATTCCTGTTTACTATTACTCTCAGCTTATAGCTGTTGCATTAGGTTTGGATCCAAAATGCTGTGGATTTGGTGATCATGCAGTAGATCCAGTCCTATTACTTAAGAAAAAGGGGGTTTTTGAAAAAAAAGAAGATTAAAATTTTGTAAAATGGTGATTATATGAGTAAGGAGACAAAAGGAAAGAAAAAAGAAGCCGGAAAAAAGAAGAAATTGCAACTTGCATTTTATTGGGCAGCAAGTTGTGGCGGTTGTGAAATAGCTGTTTTAGATATTGATGAAAAAATTCTTGATGTTATAGCAATTGCAGACATCCTTTTTTGGCCAGTTGCAATGGACTTCAAGTATAAGGATGTTGAAGCTATGAAGGATAATCATATAGATGTATGTTTCTTCAATGGATCTATTAGAACCGAAGAACAAGAGCACATTGCAAAACTTCTTAGAAAGAAATCAAAGGTAATGGTAGCATTTGGAGCTTGTGCAGTTAATGGTGGAATTCCTGGTCTTGCAAATGTTGCAGACAGAGAGGAAGTGTTCAAGGTAGCATATCTTGATAATCCCTCTACAGATAATCCTAAGAAATTAACTCCTAAGACCTCAGTAAAAGTTAAAGAAGGAACACTTACTCTTCCTGAGTTTTATGACACTGTTAGAACTCTTGATCAAACAGTAGATGTTGATTATTATTTACCTGGTTGTCCCCCAACACCAGATCAAATAATGACTGCGGTTGGTGCTATTGCTGAAAACAAACTACCACCAAAAGGCTCAATTATTGGTCCCTTAAAATCTGTTTGTGATGAATGTCGTTTTGAAAAATCTGAAAAGAAAATCAAACAGATCAAAAGAATTTATGAACTGGATAAATGGGAAGAAAAATGTCTTTTAGAACAAGGTGTAGTATGTCTTGGTCCTGCAACAAGAGGAGGCTGTGATGCACGTTGTCTTGATGCAAATATGCCTTGTACTGGTTGTGGCGGACCAACACCTAACTCACTTGATCAAGGGGCTAAAATGATGTCGGCACTTGCTTCTATTCTTGGAATAGAAGGTGAAGAAGATATGAGTGATGAAGAAGTCGAGAAGTTAATCGAGCAAATTGTAGATCCTATTGGAACATTTTATAAATATGCTCTACCAAGCGCTCTTATAAATAGGAAGGTGATGAAGAAATGAAAACTATAACAATTGATCCAATTACCCGTCTCGAGGGGCATGGAAAAATTAGCATATTTTTAGATGGTAAAGGAGATGTTGAAAACGCATATTTACAGATACCTGAGTTAAGAGGTTTTGAGCGTTTTTCACAAGGAAGAAGGGCAGAGGATATGCCACAAATTACATCTAGAATTTGTGGTGTTTGTCCAGTTGCACATCACTTTGCCGCAACAAAGGCACTTGATGCTGCTTTTAATGTAGATCCACCATCAGCTGCAAAAAAACTAAGAGAATTAATGTATATGGGATATTTTATTTATGATCATATCCTTCATTTCTATTTCCTTGGTGGCCCTGACTTTGTAGTTGGACCTGATGCACCTGCAGCAAAAAGAAATGTACTTGGTGTAATTGAGAAAGCAGGTGTAGAAATTGGAAAGGAAGTAATTAAACACCGAGCATATGGTCAAAAAATTACAGCAATTCTCGGTGGAAAGGCTACTCATCCAGTTTGTGGACTTCCTGGTGGAGTTTCAAAGGGTCTTAACAAAGACGAGGTAAAGGACATTAAAGATATGACAAAGTCTTGTATCGACTTTGCACAATTTACCTTGAAACTGTTTAACGATATTGTACTGCAAAATAAGGATTATGTAGATCTAATTTTAAGTGATCCTTATCAATTAAAAACATACAACATGGGTCTTGTTGATAAAAACAACAAGACAAATTTCTATGATGGAAAGATAAGAGTAACTGATCAACAGGGAAAAGAGAAAGTAAAATTCGATGTAAAGGATTATACAAAATATGTTGCTGAACACGTTGAAGAATGGTCATATATAAAATTCCCTTATCTGAAAAGTGTTGGTTGGAAGGGCTTTAAAGATGGTAAAGACAGCGGAATCTATCGTGTTGGACCACTGGGTAGACTAAATGCTTCTGAGGGAATGGCAACACCTATGGCTGACAAAGAGTACAAAAAGATGTTTGAAACCCTTGGTGGTAAAGCAGTAAACTCTACACTTGCATTTCATTGGGCAAGACTTATTGAACTATTATATGCAACAGAAAGGGCAATGGAACTTGTAAACGATTCAGAAATAACATCAACAAAAATTAGAAATCCAGTTGGTGAACCAGGTGAAGGAATTGGAGTTACTGAAGCTGCTCGTGGAACATTAATTCATCATTATAAACTTGATAAGAAAGGCCTTATTGAGAAAGCTAACTTGATTGTTGCAACTACAAATAATTCTGGTGCTATCAATATGTCAATTCGAGATGCGGCCATGGGAATAATTAAGAAAGGAAAGGTAAACGATGGACTACTGAACATGGTTGAGATGGCATTTCGTGCATATGATCCTTGTTTTGCATGTGCTACACATACACTTCCTGGAGGTATGCCTCTAGAAGTTAGCATTTACGATAGTAACAAAAAATTATACAAAACACTAAAAAGAAATCTATAGGATATCAATAAAATGAATATAATAATCCTAGGAGTTGGAAACCAGATATTGGGTGACGATGGAGTCGGAATACACGTAACAGATGAATTAAAAAAACGCATCAAAGACCCAAATATCACAGTTGATGATGCCGTAACTGGAGGCATGAATCTACTTGAACTAATCCTAGGATATGACAAAGCAATAATAGTTGATGCAGTAAAGTCAAATGAAGGAGAAGTTGGAGAGGTAAAAAGAATACCTCTTGATAACTTTTCAACAATGCATTCATGCAATCCTCATGATGTATCATTAATTGAGGCTATTGAGGTTGCAAAGAAAATGGGGGAGAAAAGAATCCCTCAAGAGATAATAGTAATAGGAATAATAATGAAAGAAATTCCATGTGAATTTGGAGAAAAATTAAGTGATAAGATTGAAGCAGCTGTTCCAAAGGCTGTTGATATGGTTTTAAATGAAATTAAAAAAGATATAAAAATCTCGATTTGAGGTGATAAATAATATGGCAGAAGAGTTTGAACCAAATATCATTGGTTTTTTATGCAACTGGTGTTCTTATGCAGGAGCAGATCTAGCAGGAACTAGTAGGATAAAGTATCCTCCGAATATAAAATCAATTCGCGTAATGTGTTCAGGTCGTGTTGATCCAGTTTTTATTCTTGAAGCTTTAAAAAAAGGAGCTGATGGAGTTCTTGTAGCTGGATGTCACCCTGGAGATTGTCATTATCAATCTGGTAATTACAAGACAAATAGGAGAATTAAACTTCTAAAAAAACTCCTTGATGAGCTTGCAATAAATCCTAATCGGGTAAAATTTGAATATGTTTCTGCGTCTGAAGGACAAAAATTTGCTAACGTTGTAACAGAGTTTGTGGATGAACTTAAAAAAATGGGTCCCAACCCATTAAAAGAAGTGAAAGTATGAAAATAGATATTGAAAAACTTAAGAAAATTGTTGGAGAAAAAAACGTTTCAGATAACATTGCAGATCTATATGTTTATGGGTCAGATGCATCCGTTCATCAATCATTAGCAGCAGCTATTGTAAGACCTAAAACAATTGAAGATGTACAAAAAATCGTTAGATATGCTAACAAAAATAAAATCCCTATTATACCTAGAGGAGCGGGTTCAGGTACATCAGGTCATACCGTTCCAATTGATGGCGGTATTATTCTTGATATGAAACGAATGAACAGAATTATTGAAATAAGTCCTGAAGATATGCTAGTTAGAGTTGAACCTGGCGTTGTGGATGATGATTTAAATCGCGCTCTCAAACCTTTAGGTCTTTTTTATCCTCCAGCACCTGCTTCTAGCAGAATTGCAACAATTGGTGGTGAGATTGCAGCAAATGCATCTGGTGTTAGATCTGTTAAATATGGTGCTACAAGAGATTATGTTATGGCTATGAAAGTTGTTCTAGCAAATGGTAAACTAGTAAACCTTGGTTCTAACACAAGAGTACATTCATCAGGTTATCAACTTGAAAGATTAATTGTTGGTTCCGAAGGAACTCTTGGAATTGTTGTTGAGGCAACAATGGGCATTAGACCAATTCCAAAATACAGATGTCTTGGAGTGGCAAATTTTGATAACTTAGATGATGCAGGAAATGCAATATCAGAGATTATTTCAAGTGGTTCTCAACCTTCAATGCTTGAACTTATGGATAAAATTGGTATTATTGCAGTCAACAAGGCAATGGACCTGAATCTACCTGAGGTTGGTGCAATTATAATGTTTGAGGCTGACGGTAATGTGAAAAAAGCGGTTGATTTTGAAATAGCTAAAATGAAAAAGATATGTGAAAAACACAATGGAACAGGCATTGAAATGAGTTATGATGTTGCAGAGAGAACAAGACTTTTTAGTGGAAGAAAAAAACTCTTTGCATCACTTTCAAAATACAAAGAGGGAATAATATGTACTGATCTTGCTGATGACATGGGTGTTCCAAATTCAAAGATTGCAGTAACAGCAAATAAGATTCATGAAATTGCTAAACGAAATAATGTTATAATGGCTGTTTATGGCCACTGTGGCTCAGGTGTTATACATACAAAGATAATGCTTGATCCTAAGAAAAAGAGTCAATGGAAGGATGCAGAAAAGGTAATTGAAGAATTATATGATTTTGTTCACTCAGTAGGTGGAGTTACATCTGCTGAGCATGGAATTGGACTTTCTAAAGCACCAGCATGGAAAAAGGCTAGAGCTGACATTTTACCTGTTATGAGATCTATTAAAAAAGCACTTGATCCAAATAATATAATGAATCCACATAAGCTACATGATGCACCAGATGATTGGGTAGGAGCAACAAATCTTAGATATAAGGTGGGATAGGATAATGGGAGTAATTGGAAAATTATTTTATGTTAAGAAAAAAGGAACTTTAAAAAGATTAAAGAAATGGGAAGGTGAACTCAATAAATGCATAAGATGTGGTTATTGTTATGAACTTTGTCCACTCTTTAAATCTCAGAATTGGGAGTCAGATACTCCTCGTGGAAAACTAATGCTAATCTATGGAATGATTCATGGTGAAATTGAGCCATCCCAAGAAATTGTCGATAAGATATTCCAATGTTTCTATTGTAAGAACTGTAGTGATAACTGCTCTGCAGGTGTACCTGTAACTGAAATTCTATCAGATGCAAGAGCAGATCTTATTGAAGCAGGTTTTGATGTTCAGGGTACTATTGTTACAATTGATGAGGACCTCTGTAGTGTTTGTGGAGTGTGTGTACCAGTATGTAAATATGAGGCATTATCAATTGAAAAAGTAGGAAAAGATGATAATAAAATTGTTGTTGACAAGATAGAATGTAGAGGTTGTGGTCTGTGTGTATCAGCATGTCCTTCTGGTGCAATTACTCAAAGGGAAGGTTGTGAGATAACACTTCCAGAGCTTCATACAAAGATTTCAGATATTCTTAAGGAGGACAAGGACAGAAAGGCAATTGTATTTTGCTGCAACTGGTCACTATTTCCAGGTTTGCAACTAAGTGAATCTCCAACAATAGTAAAAACTCCATATAGTGTTATAGTAAGTATGTGCTCAGGTAGGGTTGCCCCCGAGCTTGTTTTGCATGCATTAGAGAAAGGAGCTTGGGGCGTTATGGTTGCTGGTTGTCCGCCTGAAGAATGTGATCATGATGGAAACTACAAAACAAGAAGAAGACTGGTTTTACTAAAACGAATGTTAAAGGAATTAAATATTGAACCTGAGAGAGTAAAACTTGATTGGTTTTCAACTGGTGAATCAGCAAAACTTACCAAATCAATTGATGATTTTATAAAAAAATTAGAAAAATTAGGTCCAATAAAAAAAATGGAAGAAAGTAAAAAAATTGGAGGCTGAAAAATGGGAGAAAAATTTGAACCAAACATAATAGGGTTTTTATGCAATTGGTGCTCCTATGCAGGAGCTGACCTTGCTGGGACTAGCAGAATTCAATATCCACCTAATCTAAAGGTTATAAGGGTAATGTGTTCAGGTAGGGTTAATCCTATTTTTGTCATAAATGCCCTTCAACAAGGAGCCGATGGAGTACTCATTGGTGGTTGTCATCCTGGAGATTGTCATTATGAGCGTGGTAATTATTTGGCAAGACGTCGAATGGCGGTATTAAAAAAACTGCTTGAATACACTGGAATCGATCCTAATAGGGTCAGAATGACATGGGTGTCAGCTGCAGAGGGAGTAAAATTTGCTGAAGTTGTAAAGGAAGTAACTGAGGATATTAGAAAATTGGGACCAATGCAACATTTCAAGAGGGAGAATAAATGGTAGATAATAATCAATTAAAAGAAGCGGTTAAAAAGACCGTTTCTAGAGATGATGTAAAATATGTTGTGGGTTATGAGAAAGGAACATATGGCTTTCAAGCAACACCAACATTTGCATATAAACCAGAAGATTCAAAGAAATTTATATTTTCACCATTGTGTGTGCATAATCTTGCTGTATTTCCCATGCTCGAAGAAAAGCCTCCACTTCGAAAAGGGCAAGAACCAGATACTCGCAAGATTGGAGTTGTTGTAAAGGGTTGTGATTCAAGAGCAATAGTTCAAATAATTCAAGAGAAGGGACTTGATCGTGACAAGGTAGTAATTATTGGTATTCCTTGTACTGGTGTTGTTGATCCAAAGAAACTTGAAAAGATGTTTCCAGGTCATATAAAAAATGCTGAGTTAAAAGATGAAGATAATAAATTTGCAGTAACTGTTGATGGTAAGACAACTAAAGTTTCTAAAGATGAATTGATGCCTGACAAGTGTAAGACCTGTGAATATCCCACCCCAGTATTATATGATATTTTAATTGGTAAAGAAATTAAAAGCACTAAAAAAGAGGATTATAAGAAAGTAAATGAATTTGAAAAGAAACCACTGAAGGATAAATGGGAATATTGGGAAAAGCAGTTTGATAAATGCATACGTTGTTATGCATGTAGAAATGCTTGTCCTCTTTGTTATTGTAAGGAATGTATGGTTGATCAATTGAATCCTCAATGGGTCCGTCGATCTGTTGATCTTTCTGAAAACACTGCTTGGAATCTTTTAAGAGCATTTCATCTTGCTGGTAGATGTATAAGCTGTGGACAGTGTGAGCGATCTTGTCCTATGGATATACCTCTAATGGAACTAAACAAAAAAATAGAAAAGGAAATTCGAGAAATGTTTGAATATGAAGCTGGGGTAAATGCAGAAGAAAAGCCACTGCTTGCGATGTTTAAACCGGATGATCCGGAGGAGTTTATTTTGTGAGGTGATAAAAGATGGATACTTTATTATTATCAAAAAAAGACCTACCAAAATTCATAACAGAGCTAATTAAGAAAAACAAGGTCTTTGCACCTGTAGAAAATAATGGAACTATTATTTTTAATCAGATTTCAAAACCTGATGAAATGAATTTGGATTCCTGTAAATCTGAATATCCACCTAAGGCATTGATATTCAACCAGACTGAGACATTGTTTAAATTCACTCCTGGCACAAAAGCAAAAATCGAATCGATAGACCTTGATGAAAAAAAGGTGATATTTGGAATTAGACCTTGTGATGCAAAAAGTGTTGCAATCCTTGACCATGCGTTCAGTGATGATTTCAAGGACCCATATTTTATTAAAAAAAGAGAAAACACAGTTCTTGTGGGACTTAGTTGCATTAAACCTGAAATAAACTGTTTTTGCACCTCATTTGATGATGATACACCAGCATCATCAAAATATCTTGACGTTCTACTAACTGATATTGGCGATAATTATTATGTTGAGGTTACAAATGAAAAGGGAAAACAACTAACAAAAGGAATGAATCAATTGTTAAAACCTGCTAAAGAAAGCGATCTTAAAAAGAAAATGGAAATCGAGAAAAAAGCAGTTGATATGATTTCTCGTCATCAAAAGACAAATGGTATTTCAGAAAAACTTGATAAGATATTTGAACACCCTATGTGGAAAGAGATTGCATTCAAGTGTGTAGGATGTGGAACATGTACCTATCTATGCCCTACCTGTCATTGTTTTGATATTCAAGACGAGTCAACTCTAACAAAAGGAGCACGAATTCGAGTTTGGGATACATGTATGAATCCTGAATATACCTTACATGCCTCTGGATATAATCCAAGACCTGCTCGAACAAATAGAGTTAGAAATAGAATTTATCACAAGTACAATTATTATCCAAAGAATTTCGATGTTATTGCATGTGTAGGATGCGGTAGATGTATTGATTTATGTCCAGTAAATATTGATATTATTGACGTTGTAACTCGTGCAGGGGAGGTGAAACCATGAAGGGTAATCCTTATCAACCGTGGCTTGCGACAGTTGAAGAAATTAGAGATGAAGTAGGTGGTCAGAGACCAATTAAAACTTTTAAATTAAAATTCCAGGATAAGGAGATGCAAAATAATTTTTCTTATATTCCAGGACAATGTGCAATGGTGAGCTTGTTTGGAGAGGGAGAATGTTTCTTTGCAATTTCTTCTTCACCTACAAAGAAAGACTTTATTGAAGTAAGTGTAATGAAACTTGGAAAAGTTACAACTGCTTTACATGAACTAGAACCTGGAGATACTGTTGGAGTGAGAGGTCCATATGGAAATAACTTTGATGTTGATGGTTGGAAAGGTAAAAACCTTATTTTTATTGGAGGCGGTATCGGACAAGCTCCACTCAGATCCCTTATTTCTTATGTGGTTGATAAAAGAAAGGACTATGGAAAATTAGATATTATATATGGAGCCAGAACCTCAAAGGATATAAGTTATAAAGAAGAGTTTGACGAGCTTGAGAAAAGAAAAGATGTTGATGTGCATCTTTCAATTGATGTAAAGGAAGATGGTTGGAAGAAATTTGTAGGTTTTGTTCCAGATAATCTGTTAAAGGTCAAACCATCACCAAAAAACTCAATTGCTATTACCTGCGGACCACCAATAATGATTAAGTTTGTAATTCAAAATTTGGAAAAATTAGGATTTACTGAAGATCAAATATTTACTACACTTGAAATGAGAATGAAATGTGGAATTGGAAAATGCGGACGTTGTAATATTGGCAATCTATATGTTTGTAAGGACGGACCAGTGTTTTCCTATAAACAATTGAAAAATATTTATGGTGAAAGATAGGCGATAAAAATGAAGATTGGAATCTATGTCTGTCAATGTGGGATCAACATTGCACATACTGTAGATACTGAAAGGGTAGTTGAACTTGTAAAAAACCTACCTAATGTTGAAATTGCACGTGATTACAAGTATATGTGTTCTGATCCTGGGCAAGAGCTTATTAAGAAAGACATAAATGAGATGAAGCTTGATAGGGTTATTGTTGCAAGCTGTTCTCCTCGAATGCATGAACCAACATTCAGAAAGGTTCTTGAAGAATGTGATTTGAATCCCTACTTTTTTGAAATGGTTAATTTAAGGGAACAATGTTCCTGGGTTCATGAGGATAAAGAAAAAGCAACCTTAAAAGCAGTTGGTCTTATTGAAGGTGCAGTTGCAAGAGCAACCTATTTAGAACCTCTCGAGAAAAAAGAGGTAAGTGTAATTCCTAAAGCACTTGTTGTTGGTGGAGGAATTGCTGGTATTCAAGCTGCTCTTGAAATTGCTGAGAAGGGTTTTAAAGTATATCTTGTAGAGCGAAGCCCAAGTATTGGCGGACGAATGGCACAACTTGATAAGACTTTTCCAACTCTTGATTGTTCTGCTTGTATTCTAACACCTAAAATGGTTGATGCAGCAAGCCATCCAAATATTGAACTTCTAACTTATTCTGAAATTGAGAGTGTTGATGGCTACATTGGTAACTTTAAGGTTAAAATAAGAAAAAAACCAAGATATGTAAATATTGATGAATGTGTTGGATGTGGTGCTTGTGCTGAAGCATGCAGAATGCATGCTAGAGTACTCAGTGAATTTGATATGAATCTTGGAAAAAGAAGTGCCGTTTATGTTCCTTTTCCACAGGCTGTTCCTTTGAAATTTACAATTGATCCAGAAAAGTGCATCTTTCTTAGAACTGGTAAATGTGGAGATCACCCGCTCTGTATCGAGGCGTGTGATAGAAATGCAATTGATTTTAATCAGAAAGAGGAGATTATTGATATTGACGTTGGAACAATTGTTGTTGCGACTGGTTTTGACCTATTTGATGCAAAAAAGAAACCTGAATACGGTTATGGTAAGTTTGAAAATGTAATTACGGGACTAGAATTTGAGCGTCTTGTTTCTGCTTCAGGCCCTACCAGTGGTCACATTGAAATAAATGGGAAAGAACCAAAGAAAATAGTTTTTATTCAGTGTGTGGGTTCAAGAGATAAAGAAACAAATGAATATTGTTCACGTGTATGTTGTATGTATACAGCAAAACAAGCACATATGGTAAAAGAAAAAATCCCCAAATCTGATTTAATTATTTATTATACAGATATGAGAGCTTTTGGAAAAGGTTTTGAAGAGTTTTATAACCGTGTTCAAGGAGAAGGAGTAACCTATAGAAGACGTGAACTTGATGATCCTATTCAGATAAATAAGAAAGGTGAAAAGGTTATTGTAAAAGCAAAGGGACATCCTGATGTTGAAGCTGATCTTGTAGTCCTTGCAACTGCAATTGTACCTCGTGAGGATAGTAAAGACCTTGTTAGAACTCTAAATATAAATCAAAGTGCTGATGGTTTTATGCTTGAGGCTCATCCAAAACTTCGACCAGTTGACACATTCACAGAAGGTATTTTCCTTGCTGGTTGCTGTCAAGGGCCAAAGGATATTCCTGATGCAGTTGCTCAAGCAAGTGGTGCTGCAGTAAGAGCCGCTGAACCTCTTGCAGCAGGCAAAGTGCTTGTTGAAGCAATATCTTCTGTAATAGATGAAGACCTTTGTAGCGGTTGTAGGATATGTGAGGATCTTTGTGCTTATTCGGCTCTCGAGTTTGACGAAAAGGACAAGGTTATGAGAGTAAATGATGTAATGTGTAAAGGCTGTGGATCTTGCGCATCTGCCTGTCCAACAGGTGCAATTGCTATGAGACATTTTGATATAAAACAATTACTTGCACAAATAAGGGGGCTTGTAAAATAGGAGGATGACTAAATGAAAATTGGTGTTTATGTTTGTGAATGTGGAATCAATATTGCAGCTACTGTTGACGTTGAAAAGGTTGCAGAATATGCTAAGAGCTTACCAAATGTTGCTGTTTCTAGATTTTATAAATATATGTGCTCTGATCCAGGTCAAGACCTCATCAAAAATGATATTAAAGAACAAAAACTTGACAAGGTTGTTGTTGCGTCATGTTCTCCACGAATGCATGAGCCAACCTTCAGAAAGGTTCTTGAAGAATCTGGAATAAATCCATATTGTCTGGATATGATTAACATTCGAGAACAGTGTTCTTGGGTTCATCAAGATAAGGCAATGGCTACAGAAAAGGCAAAACAACTTGTTGAAAGTGCAGTTCTGAAAGCATCTCTTTTAAAACCCCTTGAGAAAAAGGCAGTAGATGTTACACCTGCTGCACTAGTTATTGGTGGAGGTATTGCAGGTATTCAAGCAGCTCTTGACATTGGTGATATGGGCTTTAAAACTTATCTTGTTGAGCAAACTCCAAGCATTGGCGGACGAATGGCCCAACTTGATAAGACTTTTCCAACTCTTGATTGTTCTGCTTGTATTCTTACGCCTAAAATGGTTGATGTAGCACGTCATCCAAATGTTGAACTATTGACTTATTCTGAGGTTGTTGGAATCGATGGATATATAGGTAATTTTAATGTAAAGGTAAAAAAGAAACCACGTTACATTGATATGGAAAAATGTACTGGATGTGGTGAGTGTTTTAATGGATGTCCTGTTGAGATGCCAAATGAGTTTGACATGGATAAAGGTACAAGACATGCAATTTACACACCTTTCCCGCAAGCAGTTCCTCTAAAGGCAACAATTGACAAACGTGGAATGCATCCATGTAGAGATGTATGTCCTGCAGGTGTTGGAGCACCTGGCTATGTTACTCTTGTTGGCCGTGGAAAATTCTATGAAGCATTAAGGGTAATAAAAGAACGCCTTCCATTCCCATCAGTTTGTGGAAGGGTATGTCATAGACCTTGTGAAAGCGCTTGTACTAGAAAAGATGTTGATGAACCAATAGGAATTGCACATCTTAAGAGATTTGTTGGCGATTTAGAACTTCATATCCCCGCTATGGAGGTCCCTCCGATTGAGACAAGAGCAGAAAGTGTAGCAATAATTGGTGGAGGACCTGCTGGTCTTACTGCTGCTCATGACCTAGCATTGAAGGGATACCATGTAACTGTTTTTGAATCTGCACCTGTCTTAGGTGGTATGATGAGATGGGGTATTCCTGCTTTCCGTCTTCCAAAGGAAATTATTGAACGTGAGATATCTGATATTCTTGCCCTTGGAGTGCGTGTTCAGCTAAACACCATGCTTGGTAGGGATTTCACAATTCCAGATTTATTTAAACGTGGTCATAAAGCTGTGTTTTTAGCAGTAGGTGCTCAAAATGGTAAAAAGATGAGTATACCTGGTGAAGAACTTGAAGGAGTATTTCAAGCAATTGACTTTTTAAAAGAAGTTAACCTTGGACGGATTATATCAACTCCAATCGCAGAAATTGATGATGAACTTTGTATTGGTTGTGGAAAATGTGCAGATGCTTGCTACTATGGAATAATCCAACTTGAACCTGACAAACTAGATCCCAAAAAACAATATCCAGAGATTCATAAGAAATATCTTTGTAAGGGCTGTGGAAAATGTGCACGTGTTTGCCCATCAAAAGCAATTAAACTTAGTGGTTTTAAGGAACTTGCACCAAAGATTGGTAAAAAGGTAATGGTTATTGGTGGAGGTAATGCAGCACTTGATACAGCAAGGTCAGCTTTAAGGTTAGGTGCTGAAGAAGTTGCAATTTTATATAGACGATCCCGTGAAGAAATGCCAGCTGAACCTGATTGGGAAATCGATGAAACAGAAGCAGAAGGTGTTCAACTAGTATATCTTGTTGCACCAACAAAAGTATTAGGAGATAGTAAAGGTACGGTAAAATCAATTGAATGTGTTCGAATGGAACTTCTTGATGAACTTGATAATAGTGGACGACGTAAGATTAGGCCAATTCCTGGTTCTGAATTTAATCTTGATTGTGACAGTGTAATTCTAGCAATTGGTCAGGAAGTAGATACTGAAGTTTTATCAAAAGATGTCAAACTTGAGGTTACACCATGGAGCTCAAAGAGAGTAGACCCTGCTTCATTTCCAAAAAATGGTGTCGATGATATAGAGCTGACACCATGGAGTACTATTCAGGCGGATCCCATAACACTAGAAACAAACATTAAAGGAGTTTTCAGTGGTGGTGATGCAGTATGGGGTGCTGGAACAATAATTGAGGCGATTGGTGCAGGAAAAGAGGCAGCAATTTCAATTGATAGATATCTAAATAAAAAGGACATAAAAGAGGGTCGTGAAGAAAAACCAGAAATAGCTAAGCCATCTATTGAAGGTGTGAGAAAGAAATCAAAAGTTCCTATGAGATATATGCCTGTAAAAGATAGGGTGGATAATTTTAAAGAAGTAGAAATTGGATATTCTGAGGAAGAGGCAATTGAAGAAGCTCAAAGGTGTCTTGATTGTGGAGGGTGTTCTGAATGCTTCGAGTGTGTTCAAACCTGTGAGGCTGGTGCAATAAATCATGATGCAAAACCTGAAATTGTTGATGTAAATGTCGGAGCAATAGTTGTTGCAACAGGTTTTGATTTATTTGACCCACTTGCAAAACCAGAGTATGGTTATGGCAAGTATAAAAATGTTATAACTGGAATTGAA
>Ga0209536_100001091_pt1 | contig 44838 bp, 35 predicted proteins | sample DeeMarSeWOR28_12_FD_187461 | JGI IMG/M metagenome (GOLD analysis project Ga0209536, IMG submission 187461) | Marine sediment microbial communities from White Oak River estuary, North Carolina - WOR-2-8_12 (SPAdes) (version 2) | ecosystem: Environmental > Aquatic > Marine > Intertidal zone >...
CCTGCCCAGATCCTCGACCGCCTGGATGACGCGGCCGATCTCGTGGTCGGTGTAGGCCACGTAGGCGGCGAAGACATCGACCTGTTTGAGGAACAGCTTCTTCTCGGCCTCTGAGAGCTGATCCCACTTTTTGATCAGGTCCTCGGGCCACGGCGTCAACTGGGCTTCCGCCGGTATCACACCGAGCCTCTTCTGGTTGGCGAAGATGGTTTCGCGAAGCGTGTTCCAACCGTCGTCGAACAGGTGCATGTCGCTGATCTTCTCGATCCACTCCGGCGTCGGGTGATGCGGCGCATGGGTCGCGCCGGGCGCATAGTAGACGAAGAAGGGTTGATCCGGATTCAACGCGTCAACGGTCCTCATGTATTCAATGGCCTCATCCGCCATGGCCGTGATGAGGTTGAAATCGGGATCGTCGTCGAATGGGTAAATGTAGGTCGTGTTGCGGACCAGGTTGCCCGGCTGCCACTGGCTGGTGTCACCTCCCATGAACCCGTAGAAGTAGTCGAAACCGAGACCGATCGGCCACTGATCGTACGGACCGATCTTGCTGACCTGAAGGTCCGGCGTGTTGTGGTTCTTGCCGAACCAGGACGTCACGTAGCCGTGACCCTTGAGGATCCTGGCGATCGTCGCTTTGTCTTTGGTCATGATGGCGTTGTAGCCGGGGTAGCCGGTCGACAACTCCGGTATTGAACCAGTGCCCATCTGGTGGTGGTTGCGCCCGGTGATGAGCGAGGCTCGCGTCGGCGAACACACAGCCGTGGAATGGAAATGGGTGTAGCGGAGACCCATCTCGGCAATACGGTCCATTGCCGGCGTGGGGATGACTCCCCCGAAGGTGCTCGACACGCCGTAGCCCGCGTCGTCGGTGATGATCAGGAGAATGTTGGGCGCACCCTTCGGCGGCACCACACGGGGCGGCCAATAGGGTGTCGAGTCGATCGCATCGCGTTCGATCTTGCCGCCGAATGCCGTGTCGGGCGGCGGCGGAAGTTGCTTTCCGCTGATCGTGGCGGTGGCGCTGGGCGAGCCCGGGGTGCCGTAGATCTTCTCCGGCGCTTTCGCCTGTTGGGTCGCACAGGCCGCCAGTGTGACGGCGGCGATCAACGCCGTAAGGATTGTTGGCCAGGTTTTTGAATTCATGAGATCCCCCTCAATGCTGTAATTAATGTTGCGGTTATTCCGGACCAAGGCAGCCCCACCTATTTTCCCGTCTGTCATTCTTTGCTTCTACTTCCCGAATAACCAGACACCTGTTCTAATTATTTCCCCGTTACTCTTATGGTTCCATAAACCTCTTGCAGGTGCATCAATTGATTTAATCCCCATCGCTCACCTGAATTCTTTCCGCGAGCCCTTCAGCGAAGGTGACATAGTAAAGTGCGCCTTACGGACGGCGGTCGTATGCCTTGACCTGTCGGTTTTCCTTGGTGGCGGTCGGTAGTCCGCACTTCTGCTGAAACTCGAAATGTTGATCCCCGATCTCTGTGACGACACCTTTGCACCGCATGTTGAAGACGTCATTGCGTGTTGCCCAATGGCCGCGAGGCCTGTAAACAATATCACCAGGACCGTCAGGATTTGAATGAGTGCGCTTTTTTAACCATTTTTCTCCTTGGCAGTGTTTTCCGTCGCTCTAATGTTCTTCTAAAATTCGAACTACATTGCCGCTGTCATCAAATTCAACCATATACTTTTCAGAAGGGCCGAATGCATATCGCCAGAATTTTCCCTCTTTACTATCAGGCGTTCCGCACTTGCTCTCAAGGTCTTTGGTAAAATCGCCGATTTCAACCAATCCGTCGTCACACATCATGGAATCGGTTTTCTCCGCTGCGATAGCCGTAAAACACCCCGCAACCGAAAGTAAAAACAAGAGCGTCAAGTATATGCCGATACTTTTCATTTTCATTTCTCCTCTGGCGGAAGTGGTGAAAAGAACATCCGAATCAGCCCGCCTTTGCCAAGGTGTCGCCGCACGACGGTCAGTGCGTTGTATCCTAGCAGTGCGCCGGACAGGGCAACCGTGTTGGCCCACACGTGGTGGACATCCGCCTGCTGGAACACCTGTTGCAGGGCCGGACCGAAGCCGTCATATTCGTGCCGTCCTTCCAATCCCTTCTCGAAAACCAGCACCACTGCAACGCCCAACGAGTACATGGCGGTGCGAAGGACCACATCCACCCACGCAGGCCGGTTGCGCACCCATGCTCCCAGCGAGACGTGCTCGAGTACCAGCACCACCTTGGAGAGAATCAGCGCGCCGACGATCACCGCGGACCATCTGTGAAAGGCAATTTGGTATTCGGCCAGCACCAGCGACTTGATGCATAGCAACGCGGTTATCCAGCTCCCGAAGTAGAGCGCGGCGATTCCGACAGCCTTGATCTCTTCTTTCAGTCTTTGCTTGAGACTCATGGTCTACGCCCTCACACTCGTATTAAAAGCTATGGCGATGCAAACGATGTCTTTGAGACTTTCCTCCATTGCAGGTGGTTGAGCTCCACTTACCGAGGAGACATACGCCATCATATAAAGCAGCGCAAGGGCGTTCAATGTCGAGGCCGTTCTTGTGTTATTTGTTCCTATGCTTCTGCCTCCTGCTCTGGGTCGACATGATGATTTGATACGAGGGCGGCGCTTTTGCAAGCGATCGCCGTCATCAGTTCGAACCAGGATTTGACTTGCGCTTCGACCCCTTCGGTCTGGAGCCTGACAGCGAGGGCATCAACGTCGATGCCGGCCTGGACAAGCCGGGCGAAAACGGCCTCGCAGTCCCCGCCGTCAGTCGGCATCGCCGCAACCAGGTCGCCGTGGTCGGCAAAAGCCTTTAGTGTGGCATCGGGCATGCTGGTTATCGTCAGCGGCGCTGCCAAAGAAGACACATAAAACGCATCGGAGATCTCGGGGTTTACGGTTGCCGTGCCGGCCCACAGAAGGCGCTGGGGCCGGGTGCCGACATTGCAGGCGCGCTGCCAGCGTTGCGAGCCCAACAGCTGGCGGTAGGCGCTGTAGGTGCGCCTTGCGACTGCGATGCCGATCTGGTTGCGGAGCTCATCGTGCACCCCTCCCGTGACCGAAGCGTTCCAGCTGTTGACCAGCACAGAAGCCACGGAGCCGACATTGGACGTCAGTCCGGAAGCGATGCGCCGTTCAATGCCACGTAAAAAAGCATCGGCCGCTGCGAGGTAATGTTCCCGTGAGAACAACAGGGTTACGTTGACCGGTATGCCAGCAAAGATCGCCTCTTCGACGGCCGCCATACCTTCCCCGGTGCCGGGGATCGCGATGAACAAGTTGGGGCGCCGCGCCCGATCGGTTAGATCCCTGGCCTCGGCGAGGATGGCGGCGGCATCATGGATCACAAGCGGCGACACCTCCAGCGATACCCACCCGTTCACACCGTCGGTTTGGTCATAGACCGGCCGCAAAAGGTCGGCAGCATGGCGCAGGTCTTCCAGCGCAATTTCGAAAAACAAATCCTGCCCCAGTTTTTCTTCTTTTAGCTTATTACGGATGGCGGCATCGTAGGCGGAGGTGTTCCTGACCGTATCGGCGTAAACCGCCAGGTTTGATGTCAGGCCCGCAACCGACCATTCTTCCATATAGCGCTTGAGGATACCGCTATTGAGCAGATCGCGCGAGATGCCGTCGAGCCAGAGACTTTGACCGAGCTCGTGCAGCTGTTGGGTCGCCTTCATCTCTTCCTTCGCAGCTGTTGGCAGGGTAGTGCCGAAACGCGGTACAAGCGTGCAGTTCGCCAACCACTTGTCCGCATTTCTTGCACTGTGGGCATACCGGTCTTGTAGGAAACTACGCTAAAGGGTACCAAAAAGCGTGCCACACGGGAGAGATGAACGTGGGATATGGATAACTTGCTGAAATAATACTATTTGCAACCTGCAGATCGATTGTGGCCGGGGCGAAGGAGGCCAGAATGTCCCTCAATATATTGAGGTTCCACAACATATTGAGGTCAACCGCCCTGCTGGAATTGATTTATGCCGGGCGGTGGATGCCGAGCTTTTTGATCCGGAAGCGCAGGGTGCTGGGATGCAGCTTGAGGATCACGGCAGCTCCGGACGGCCCTTCGATTCTCCAGCCGGTCTCGCGGAGAACCCTGAGGATATGCTCGCGCTCGGCGGCGGCCAGGTCCTTCAACGGCTGGTCTTCGCAACTACTGGCAAGGGAGGGGGTGAGGCGTTCTGTTATGGCAAGCGATCGGCCGGAGGTGAGGATCACACCGCGTTCGATCACGTGCTCCAGTTCCCTTACATTGCCCGGCCAGTCGTATTCCAGAAAGGCCGATATCGTGGATTTGGGGATGCCTTCGATCTGCTTGCCCATCTTGCGGGCGAATTTCTCCGTAAAGTATTGGGCGAGCAGAGGGATGTCTTCGGTCCGCTGCCGCAGGGGCGGGATCGATATGGGAAAAACGTTGAGCCGATAATACAGGTCCTGTCGAAAGCGCCTTTCACGGACCTCCTTTTTCAGGTGGCGGCTGGTGGCGGCGATCACCCGGACGTCCACCGTCACCGTCTTGGCGCTGCCCAGCCTTTCGAACTCCCCCTCCTGCAGCACCCGCAAAAGTTTTGACTGAAGTTCCAACGGCATTTCGCCGATTTCGTCGAGGAAGATCGTCCCGCCGTCGGCGACCTCGAAGCGGCCTGCCTGCCGGGCATGGGCACCCGTGAAGGCGCCCTTTTCACGCCCGAAGAGTTCGCTCTCGATCAGGTTCTGGGGCAGTGCCGAGCAGTTCACCGTGACCAGCGGCCGGTCCTTGCGGGCGCTCATCTGGTGGATGGCATTGGCCACCATCCCCTTGCCGGTTCCGGTTTCGCCGAGCAGCAGCACGGTGGCATCGGTAGCGGCAACCTGTTTGGCGGCGACAATAACCGACTGGAGGGCCTCGCTCGCTCCCACGATGGTTTCGAACCCCTGCTCCACCCGGAGCTCCTGGCGCAGGTAGAGATTCTCGTTTTCAAGCTGACGCTTTAGATGTTCGATTTCCTTCAACTGTGCCTGGAGCTCGCTTTCCATTTGCTTGTGCCCGCTGATGTCAAGGGAAACACCCACCAGGCGATCCGGCTCACCGGTGGACGTGAAGTGTGGGCGCCCGCGGGAGGAGATCCATTTCAACCGGCCGTCACCGGCGCGGATCCGGTACTCGACGTTCACCGGCTGCCCCTCGTCCAGGGCGCGGGCGATAGCCTGTCGGACCATTGCCAGATCGTCGGGATGAACCGATGCTTCGAAGCGCTGCATGCCGATGACCTCCTCCGTGCCGTATCCGAAGATCGCCCGGGCCCGCTCCGTTGCCCAGAAGATGCGGGTGCTGCAGTCCAGCTCCCAGAGGCCGGCCTCGGCGGAGTCTGCGGCCAGATTGAGGCGCGCTTCGCTTTGCCGTAGCATCTGCTCCGAGCGTTTGCGTACCAGCGCATTGGTGAAGACCTGGGCGACCAGGGTAAGCCGCTGCACGATCTCTGCAGGCCAGGTGCGCTCGGCCCGCAGGGTGTCGAATGTCAACACGCCGATGAGCGGGCTGCCGCCCGCCGAAAGCGGGATATTTATGGAAGACTTGATGCCGAAATGGCGGCGGGATTCCTGGTCGTGCAAGGCCTCCGGCGGCATTTCTTCTGTGGAATATGCCAGCGTTTCACCTTGCATCATCTTTTGCAAAACCCAGGGAAACGCCTCCTGGGCATCGATCCCTACAGGGCGTGTCGGACCGTCCGGCGGGCTGTGCAGGTGGGTCACCGTCAGGAAAGGCGGCTTTTCCTCCGACCACTGCCAGAGCGCCGACAGATCCAGTCCGAGGCTTTCGCAGATGCGGCGCTGGGCGTCTTTAATCTCGTCGTCTATCCGCTCGGCGGGCAGGTTGACAAAACGCGCGGAGATTTCGGAGAGCAGCGTCTCGAAACGCAGGCGCTCTTCCAATTCGTGTCGCAGTTCCACTTTCGGTTTTGCCATTGCATCCCCTATCGATAGACGATCGGGCGGGCGCAGTGCCGGCGATAGACTCTTTGTTGCAGCTGTACTTTCTGTACCCAATATTGGGATGACATGCGGCCAGCCAAATATTGGCGATGTTTGGGTACCGATTGTTTTCGTTAGGCTTACAGATAGCCGGTGGCTAAAATTCCATAAATCAAATACGAGTTGATTTCAAGAGTCACCGATCGTCAGTGTAACCGCCTGCGATCAGGCCATAGGATCAAAAAAGCGCGGTATGGAAACACAATATCGCGCTTTTGTCATTCTCAGCAGCTTTCAAACCATAGATAGCCGCAGCATATGCGCGCTGGCCAGGCCCTGAAGATATCCGCCTTGTCTTCCATCACCCCTTCCCGCGCAACTTCCTCTCACGCTCCGTCGGCCAGCAGTATCTCTCTGGCCTTGGGGCCGCAATTGAACAGCAGGTCAAACGCCGACAGGTTGAAAAGAAATTCGCCCCACAGCTGCGGATAGACCGGGGTGGAGGCGGTAAAATACTTCAGCTGAATGCCGGCCTTTTCAAACTGCTGCTGATCAATAAATTTCTCTACTTCCCGCTGCGCCAGGTAGACATCCGCTCCTGCCCTGCGGCAGACATCCACCAGCAGCCCGTCGCCTTTGCCCTGTGCCTGCAGATCCGACTGCAGCCGCACGGGTGTGGAGATCTTCAGGCAGCCGAGCAGGTACTGGACGATTTTTATGTTCAGGTCCAGGATCCTTTCCTGCCGCTGCGACAAGAGATCTGCCAGAAACCGGTGGTGGTCTCTGAAATAGGGTGCATGAGCGTATGCGGATTCGAGCGACAGCAGAAACTTGCGCGCCCAGCGGGTTTCATGGTTGATGCGGACCTGATCGATGGGCTGCAGACCCAGATGCTTTTTGAATACCGGCACGGTCACCCACAAAGCCCCCTGGTCGTTTTTGAAGCGGTTGCGGGTAATCCAGGTGGTGCTCCGCGGGAACTGAACCCGGTCCAGCAGTACCAGAACGTCGGAAAGATCGGCTTTTTGAAAAAATCCGGGGTACGGAGCAAAGTAGGGACGATTGATGGAGATGATCATGGCCCTGATGTCACCTCGGTTGCCTGTTTTATGCCGGTGAAAATTTCGGCGCCGGGTTCGGCAGGTTTACAAAAACAACCCGACGGCCAACAGCACCGGTGTGGCGATGTTGATAACGACGTTCATCCCCATGGCGGGCAGCAGTTTCTGGATATTGTCCGGATAGCGGTGAATCGTAATGGATGCGGGAACGGCCAGCAGGACGGTGAACAGTCCGATGAGACTCCATTTCGGGAGCAGTTGCGTGAGAACCCCGCACAAAATGGACAGATAGGTCAGTACCAGAAACCCGAAATACAACCGACTGCTGGCACGCCGCCCGATCAGGATCGGATAGTGCTGCCGGCCGATTGACCGGTCGGCTTCCACGTCGGGAAACTGGTTTAACAGCAGCAGATTGCTGACAAGAAAAAACGGAACCAGCGAAGCAACCAACGCCGTCCCGGTATAGCGACCCGTCAATGCTACCTCGGTTCCCATAACCATGCATGGCCCGAAGCCGAGCCCCGGTGCGATCAGGCACAAAAATGCATTGTGCGCTATCCAGGGCGTGTAGAAAATCAGAAGAAAAAGTCCCAACACACCGACAGGAATCAGCGCCGGGCCGCTGGCGATCGAGAAATAGATGCCGATTGCGGTGGCAATGCCGAAAGAGACCACCGCAGTGCCCAATGCCTGGCCGGCCAGGTGGGGCTGAGCCGGCAGGGTGCCGCTGCCGCCGGAAAACGGGGTGCGCTGCGTGCGAAAATCGAGACCGCTTTTACAGTCGAAGTATTCGTTGAAGGCGTTGACACTGATGTGCGCTGAAATCGCTCCGATCAGCACCAGGGCCGCATGCACGGGATCTATCGATCCAGCCGACCGGAAGGCGCTTCCCAGGCCGAGCGCAACGCAGGCCGGTGTCAGAATTAAGAACGAAACCCGCATGGGGCCGAGAAGGTTTTTTATCGGGTCCATGGGTGTCACTTTCCAATGTGAGTGCAGGGCCGCATGGATATCAATCCGAATAGGTTTCTGCGAACCAGTCGATCAGCCTGCGGGCAATGCTGATTTTTCCCGGTACCCTGGGCAGGTCCGCGGCATGGTACCAGTCGGCGGTGACGATTTCATCATCATCCAGGGTGATTTCGCCACCGGCATATTCGGCGGTGAAGGCCACCATGAGCGAATCCGGGAAAGGCCAGGGCTGGCTGCCGAAGTAGCGGATGTTATGCACATCGATTCCCACCTCCTCGAACACCTCCCGGCGCACGGCCTCCTCCAGGGTCTCGCCGGTCTCCACAAAACCGGCCAGCACGCTGTGAAAGCTCGAAGTAAATCGGGTGGATCGGGCCAGCAGAAGGCGATCGCCGCGGACAACCGCCACGATGACGGCCGGCGATATGCGCGGATAGTACACCAGCCGGCAGGCATCGCAGATGCGGGCCCGTTCATCCTCTTTGTCACGGGCCAGCTGTCCGCAACGGCCGCAAAACCGGTGGTTGACTGCCCAGTGCACCAGTTGGTTGGCGCGGCCGGCGATCCAGAGAAGGTCTTCTTCGACGACACCGAAAAGCTGCCGCAGCCCGACGAATTCCAAGCCTTCCGGCTGGGGGGCACCTGCCGGCAGCCAAGCGGTATAACAACCCGTAGATCCGTATGTGCCCAGATATTGCCGTTCGACCAGAATTGATTCGAATTCAACCGGGCTGACCAGATAGGGCAGGATTTCGTCGGTGGCGCTGCGCCTTACCAGCAACCGGTTGTTTTGAAACACAAACCACCACGGGGGCCGTCCGGCCACAGGTGGCGGATGCAGGGCGGGAACGAAATTCATGGGTTGTGGTCCGGAAAGCGGCGGTCGAACTCCTCACCGTCTTCAATCAGGTCAATGCCCGCTGCGGTCAGTGTCGCAGTGGAAGCGATGTAGGGCGGCGCCTCCACGGCCTTTCCGAGTTCGACATAACCGCATTTTTCCAAATACACCATGTTCCAGTTGACTTCTGTGGTACTGGACCGGCAATCCTCTTCGATCTGCTTCAGCTCGACCGCAGCGTAGGGGTATTGTTTGAAGATGGCATACAGGTGCATCAGCATGCAGCGCCGCAGCTGTCGAACGGCGACGATATCGCCGGTGATGGTGTGATCGACCATAGCCTTTCTCCCGAAATCAGAAGTCGACCACTCCTGTGTAGTTCTGGGGCGTTATCTTCAGCAATTCCGCTTTTACCTCTTTGGAGACGTTCAGGGAGCGGATGAATTTTTCGATGGTTTTTCGATCGATGACGCCATGGGTGCGCGTCAATTCCTTCAGCGCTTCAAACGGTTCGGGATAGCCTTCCCGGCGCAGTATCGTCTGGATCCCCTCGGCGACTACCGCCCAGTTGCGGTCCAGGTCTTCCCCGATGACCTTCTGGTTCAGCACAATCTTTTCAAGCCCCTTTATGAGGGATTGAAGGGCGATCAGCGTGTGGGCCAGCGGGACGCCCACGTTGCGCGTAACAGTGGAATCGGTCAGATCCCGCTGCAACCGGGAGATCGGCAGTTTTGCCGCCAGGTGCTCGAAAACGGCGATGGCCACCCCGAGGTTTCCCTCCGCGTTTTCGAAATCGATGGGATTGACCTTGTGGGGCATGACCGAAGAGCCGACTTCGCCCGCCTTTATCTTCTGCTTGAAATAGTCCATGGCAATATACGTCCAGACGTCCCGGGAAAAGTCGATCAGGATCGTATCGATGCGTTTGAGGGCATCACAAAATGCCGCCAGGTGGTCGTAGGGTTCGATCTGGGTGGTTACCGGGCAGCGCTGCAGGCCGAGTACGCGGTTGACGAAGTGATTGCCGAAACCAACCCAGTCGATGTGAGGATAGGCAACATGATGGGCGTTGAAATTGCCGGTTGCTCCGCCGAATTTGGCAGAAAAGGGAATGGTTTTCACCGTATCGACCTGCCGCTGCAAACGATCGACGAACACGTAAAACTCTTTGCCGACCGTTGTCGGAGAGGCGGGTTGTCCGTGGGTGCGCGCCAGCATGGGAATGCCCTTCCAGTCAGCGGCCAGCTCCGAAATCCTGTCGATCAACCGTTGGAGTGCCGGGTGGATGACATCGAGCCAGGCTTCTTTCAGCGAATACGGCAGTGCCGTATTGTTGATGTCCTGGGAAGTGAGCCCGAAATGCACAAACTCCTTGAACTCGCCGGCACCAAGAGCTTCGAACTTCTCCTTGATGAAATACTCCACCGCCTTGACGTCATGATTGGTTGTCTTCTCGATTTCTTTCACCCTGCCGGCGTCTACTTCGGCAAAAAGCCGATAGATCCCGCGAATGGGGTCGAACAGCGCCGTGTCGATCGACTCCAGCTGCGCCAGTGGAAGTTCGCACAGGGCAATGAAATATTCCACCTCCACCAGCACGCGATATTTGATCAGGGCGCTTTCCGAAAAGAAGGCGTTCAACGGTTCGGTGACGCGGCGATAGCGCCCGTCTACCGGTGATATGGCATTTAGTGGTGTAAGCGGCGTCGACATGGTCCCCCAATCACCTCCGTTTTCCGAGCTGCCTGCCACCCACCTGGGCGGTCGGGAGGAGTTTTGGCTTCGATGCAAGATGGCGGCAAACCGACCGCATTGTCCAAGACCTACCTATATGGAATCGGCGGTGGTGTGTCAAGAATGCCGGTTGGGTCAGCGAGATGGTCGCGGGTTGCAGCTGAACCGAAGCGGCTGAGGCTCGAACGTACCTGTTGCCCGCAGCGGCCAAAGCAAAGGGGCAGCGCCCTCGATGGCGCTGCCCCTGTAATCGTCCCGCATTATAAAGATTCGTGGTGGGTAGAATGCCGTACTACTTGTCACCGGAAGCGGATCCGCTTATCGTTGATTTGCTGGAAGCGTACCCGTCCGCGTACCAGCCGCCGCCCTTCAGTTCGAAGGCACAGGGGGACATGATTTTTTTGGCCCGCCCGCCGCATTGCGGGCAGGTGATCGATCGCGTACCCACCCGGACCAGATCCTCTGAAATGGTGCCGCAAGAACACTCAAACTCGTAAACTGGCATAACCTTCACACTCCTGTTGCAGTAGGGTTCCAACGCTGCTGTGGTTGACTCGAAATTTGAATGTAATTTATGGAGTTTTTCGAGAAAGTCAAGGTCGCGGGTCAGGGTTGCGGGCTCCGGCGGACGGAAAAAGAAGAAGGGCTAAAGGTTCACATGAGAGGTGACACTCGAAGAAAATAGATCTAGAAAAATGAAATTATTATATTATTTAAAATACCCCTTTCATCCTCATTCGCGCCTGGCACCTGGCACATGATGCAAACCACGGCTTCCCATCTGCTCCACAAAACCATCAAATATGCACCTTTCAGCGGTCGATCGGCCTTGCCAGTGCCTAATTTCGATTTATATTGGACTTACCCTATATATCTTTAATCGGAGGCTTCTATGACAATAAAAAATAGGATTACGGGTTATACAGCGATTGCCGTTTTTTCCATCCTGCTGTTGGCAGGCGGCGACGCGTCCGTGCTGGCAGCCAAGAGCACCACGACACGATTGATACCGGAAAGTTTCAGCGAGCTTGCCGAACTGGCCCGTCCCGGGGTGGTCAACATTCGCACCGTCAAGACAATGAAAGGCGGCGGGCGGGTATTTCGTCATTTTTTCGGCGATCCCTTCGGCCGGCGTGACCCTTTTCGCGAGTTTTTCGGGCCATTTGAAGACGAACCTTCCCAGGAATTCAAACAGCGCAGTCTCGGCTCGGGCTTTATCATCGACCGGGAGGGATACATCGTCACCAACAATCACGTCATCGAGGATGCGGATGAAATCCAGGTCCGGCTCTATGACGGGAAGGAATTTGAAGCCGAGGTCGTCGGCCGAGATCCCAAAACCGACCTGGCGTTGATTAAAATCAAGGATGCTTCCGATTTAAAACCGATGAAAATGGGAGATTCGGATGCATTGCAGGTGGGTACGTGGGTGGTGGCCATCGGCAGCCCCTTCGGACTTGAGCAAACCGTCACTGCCGGCATCGTCAGCGCCAAGGGGCGGATTATCGGCTCCGGGCCCTATGACGATTTCATTCAAACCGATGCCTCCATCAACCCCGGCAACAGCGGCGGTCCCCTGATCGACCTGCAGGGCAACGTGATCGGCATCAATACCGCCATTGTCGCCAGCGGCCAGGGAATCGGTTTTGCCATCCCCATCAACATGGCCAAAGACATCGTACGGCAGCTGAAAACCAAGGGCGAAGTTACCCGCGGCTGGCTGGGGGTCGGCATTCAAGACCTGACCCCGGAACTGGCGGAATATTACAAGCTGGACCGAAAAGAAGGGGTCCTGGTCACACACGTTTTCGAAGGCGACCCCGCCGACAGAGGCGGTATTAAGGTCAACGACGTCATCATCGCTGTAAATGGGGAGACCGTCGGCTCGAGCCGGGATTTATCCCGCACCATTGCCGGTCTGGGAGTTGGCAAACAAGCGGCCATCACCGTAGTGCGAGACGGAAAGGAAAAAACGATCAACATTGAAACAGCCAAGCGCGAAGAACAGGAGATGGTTGCCCGCCAGGAACCGGAGAGCAGCGACAAACTCGGACTGCGGGTGCGCAACCTGGACGCGGAAATGGCATCCCGCCTCGGTTACGGTGAGGGTGAAAAAGGCGTGCTGATCATCGATGTGCAGTCCGGCAGCAAGGCCGAAAAGGCAGGCATCCAACAAGGAGACCTGATCAAGGAGGTCAACCGCCAGCCGGTATCAAACGTATCCGAATTCAGCAAATACATGGATCAAATTAAAAAGGGCGGCATGGTCCGGCTGTTGATGAAACGGGGACAGTCCGGGTTTGTAGCCGTCAAACTCACCAAATAGCGTGTCACGGATTTACCTGGGCAGTAATACCGGCTGCTTCGGTTGAGAATATCACCCAGCTGACAGGCGCGGACAGCAAAGAGCATTGTCTGTTCCGCGCCTTTTTTCTGCTCGACTTTTCTGCTCGACCCGGGCGACGCTTTGCATCCATGGCGCGATCTGACGGCCGGAACCAATTGACTTTTCGATCGGTTCCTGTATCATGCCGGCACCTGTAACACACAACCGCCACCCGGGGCGGCCGGGCTCAAAAACCTGCATTGTCTCGTCGGTTTACGTGCAAAATTCAGGCGCTCTGGCAGGAATGAATTCACCATGAAATCCCACCTTCGTTACATTCGCGCTGTGCTGTTCGATTTCGACGGTACGCTGACCCGACCCGATTCGCTGGACCTGTCCGAATTGAAGCAGACCATCGGATGCCCGAAAAACGAATACGTGCTGGAATTCATCCGAAAGATTCCTTCGGCTGCGGACCGTAAAAAGGCACTCGCCGAACTGAATCGATTTGAGATGCAGGCGGCGCAAAGGGCCAGGCCGAACGAGGGGGCCGAAGACCTGCTGCAGTATCTTCGTCTTAAAGACATTCGCATGGGGATTCTGACCCGCAACAGCACTGCCTCGACCCATCGGGCGCTGCGGAATTTCAAGCGAACCAGCGCCGGCGATTTCGATCAGATTATCACCCGCGACGAGCCGATCAAGCCCAAACCCAGCGGTGATGGAATACGCATGGCCGCGGAGCGGCTGAATGTGCCGGTCTCCGAAGTGCTGATGGTCGGTGATTTTGTCCTCGATATCGAAGCGGGCACCCGGGCCGGTGCCATCACCGCGCTGTTGACCAATCCGCGGCTGCCCGTACCGGCAGACACGCCCTGCGATTTTCGCATCGACCATCTGCGCGAGGTCAAAGGTATCGTTCGGATGGGCATGCCCCTGCCAGGAGGGAAGCTGCCGAATGACCTGCTGCACGAGTTTCTGAATCAATTCCGCTTCGAAGACCCCTCGGTGCTCATCAAGCCCGGCGTCGGTGAGGACACCGCCGCAGTCGATGTGCAGGCCGATGAAGTACTGGTGCTCAAATCCGACCCGATTACATTCGCAATCGAGGCCATCGGCAGCTATGCCGTGCTGGTCAACGCCAACGATATCGCCACGGCCGGCGCTGCGCCCCGCTGGTTTCTCTCAACCCTGATGTTTCCGGTAGGAACCAGTGCATTTAGCATACAGCGGGTAATGGAGGAGCTGAGCAGGGTCTGCCGCCAATGCGGGATCACCTTGTGCGGCGGGCACACCGAGATCACCGATGCGGTGTCCCGTCCGGTAGTTACCGGTATGATGGCGGGAACCATCGCGCGCAGCCAGCTGATCCACAAGCAGAACATCAAGCCCGGCGACCGGATTCTGCTGACGAAAGGAGTCGCCGTTGAAGGCACGGCCATCATCGCCCGTGAATTCGGAGAACGGTTGAAACAGCTGGGAGTCGCCGAAGGCGATATTGCCAAATGCCGCCGGTTCCTCGATCACATCAGCGTGCTGAAAGAAGCCGCCATCGCAGGTGACGTGGAGGGGGTCAGTGCGATGCACGACGTCACAGAAGGCGGGCTGGCCACTGCCCTGGAGGAACTCTCCATCGCCGGCGGATGCCGCATCCGGATCATGATGGAACAAATTCCGATTTACAGGGAAACGGCCAAAATCTGCGGGCTGCTGAAACTCGACCCACTGGGGCTGATCGGCTCGGGAAGTCTGATCATCTCCTGCCGCCAATATTCCAGCGACATTTTGCAGGAAAAACTGGCAGCGGAAAAAATTCCGGTGGCTGTCATCGGAGAGGTGCGGGAAGCCGGACAGGGTATCGAAGCCGTTCGCAACCGCCAGCCGTCTCCCTGGCCGAGGTTTGAAGCAGACGAAATCACGCGGCTGTTCTGAAACAACCCCGGCTGTCGGACCGCCGTCTGCGGCTGCACCGGACGGTGGGCCATTTCATAAATTGCTCAACACCTGGTAAAATCCGTACAACCGTATCTTCTGTCCGCTGCCGGCATGTTGCCATTTCCAGTGTTATCTGCGAAACCGAGATGCGGTGGAAAGCAGGTTATCAGCGAAAGGGGTACACAAAGGGGGCCGGAGGGAATTACGACCGTATAATCCCCTGCTTGAAGATCCGAAAGGCCAGTTCGAGAGTTTGCTTCAAAAAATCCTTGTCTTCGTTTATGACCCGTTTGCTGTTGGTCCACAGTACGACACCTGAAAAAAGCGCCCAGAATGAATCCGACAGTGCAACCGGGTGCCGATCGACGAAGACGCCCCTGTTGATTCCCTCTTTGAAAACCCGCACAAAACCGCCGATCGACTTGCGGGAAAGCTCTTTTATTTCATCGATTAATTCAGGAGAGAGATTCTTCAGGGTTTCACTGGATTGCAGGTGAAACATGTTGATGACCACCAGCGGATCGAAATCGTACACATCATACATGGCGGCCATCAGTGCATCCAGTTTTTGCTCCGGGCCGAGATTGGTGTCGTTTTCGACGTGTTCCACCCTCATGTGAAGGTACTGCAGGATCCGCAGGGAAAGAGAAGCATATAGTTCTTCCTTGTTTTTAAAATACAGGTACAGGGTACCCGGGCTCAGTTCGGCTTCACCGGCGATATCGTCCATTGTGGCCTTGTTGAACCCTTTCTCGGAAAAAACTTTTTTCGTTGCGACAATAATCTGCTGGCGTCGCCTCTCGCGCTCCCTTTCTTTGCGTTCCTGTATGCCCATGAGTTGCCGGAATTGTGAATGTGGTTTATTTCCAACACGGCGTTATAGATTATTTAATCTCTTTGGTCAACAGGAATTGCGGCAGGCCACCACTTGACCGTCGCCGGTTGCATTTGACAGCCGGTGCGCCGGGGAGCTACTCTCCTTCGGATTCCTGTGAGACGTCAGACTCCGATCGTTTTGCCAGGCAGCCAGATATGCCGCACTTACAGGTAGAAGACCAGCGGGTGTACTATGCAGCCGGGCCGCGGAAGGGCCGGGAATTGCTGCTGGCGATCCACGGCGCCGGGGGAGACCACCGGCATTGGCCGGAAGATATGCGCACTATGGCGGCCGCCGATTGTATCGTCGTTGACCTGCCGGGACACGGCAAATCAGCCGGTCGCGGCCGGCAGAGCATCGACGCCTACGCTGATTTCATTGAATCGCTGGTTGCCGTTATGCAGCTGGACGCCTTGACGCTGGTCGGTCATTCCATGGGCGGTGCGATCATACAGACCCTCGGTTTGCGCCACAGTCCCTGGCTCCGAGGACTCGTGCTGGTGGGCACCGGGGCGAAGCTGCGGGTTGCAGAAGAAATACTGCATCTTCTCGATACAGATCATCCAACCGCCGTTGAACTCATCTGCAGCCATGCTTTCGGTCCAACCGTTTCCGGCTCCACGCGAGAGCGATATCGAAAAGGGCTGTTGCAGACACCTGTGGAAGTGATCCGCGATGACTTTCTGGCATGCAACGCATTCGATGTGATGGAAAAAGTCAACGGCATTCGCATTCCCACACTGATCATATCGGGCGCCGCGGACGAACTGACACCGCCCAAATACGGAAACTACCTGCAGGACCACATTCGGCAGGCATCGCACACAATCATCCCGGAGGCCGGCCACATGCTCGCCTTGGAAAAACCGGCCGAGTTCATCGAGGCCGTCACAGCGTTTATGGCATAACGCATGGAGGAAAACTCGCATCTGCCGCATGGTATCGGACCGCACGAAGGCGGTTTCGCAGGGTCGCCTTCTGCGGGTGTTGGCTTGTCGCGTAAAAACATGCGAACGCATAGTTCTCACCGCCGTCCGGAATTGCGTTCAATACAACCGAAAAGAGGGTACGATGGCCGATTCGTTAAAAACCAGTGCACGCAGGGTGCAGGACGCCCTGCTCGCAGCCGGTCTGGCTTGCGAAGTCGTTGAAATGCCCAAAACCACCCGAACCGCCAGTGAAGCCGCGGAAGCTGCCGGTTGCAGGGTGGGACAAATCGTAAAATCCCTGGTATTCAGGGGCACTCGAACGGGAAAACCGTATCTGGTGGTGGCCAGCGGCGCGAACCGGGTTAACGAAAAGGTCCTGGCGGGCCTGGTCGGCGAGCCGGTGGAAATGCCGGATGCGGATTTCGTTCGGGAAAAAACCGGTTTTGCCATCGGGGGGGTTCCACCGCTCGGCCACGATGAGCCGCTGGAGACCTATATCGACCAGGGCTTGCTGGAACACGAGGAAATCTGGGCTGCCGCCGGCACACCGAACGCGATTTTCAAATTGACACCCGCCGATTTGCAGGCCATCACGGGCGGTCGGGTGGTAAAGATCTCATAAGGAATCGTGATATTTTCTCTTGAATGTTTGTGTAAATTCGATATAATAAGAACAATTTGGCCACCAGGGCCCGCGAGTTTGGCAGCGGGCCGGTTTCACGCTTAGGGATCGTACCATTTGTCAAAGTGGCATCCTGAAGTATGAAACGAGTTGAAACACGTAAGAAAGGGGGTGCCGTAATGGCAAATGGAACCGTCAAATGGTTCAACGAGAAAAAAGGGTATGGCTTCATCGAGCAGGAGGACGGACCGGATGTGTTTGTTCACTATTCAGGAATCAATGCATCGGGATTCAAGTCGCTCAATGAAGGCGACCGGGTTTCATTTGACATTGAGCAGAGGGACAAGGGCCCTCAGGCGGTGAATGTCACAAAAATTTAGTACGCGCTGGCACGTTGTAAAAGAAAAAAGGCAATCTTTCCGATTCGGACCGATTGCCTTTTTCTTTTCTTACACCCCGGTTGCCCTCGCGGAGCAACATCGCTTAGCTTACAATCTCATATACATCTTCCAGCTTCTCTGAAAACGAACGGATCATCTCCAGCTGGTACTGGGTCAGGTACTTGAACCGTACCCCGATTCCGTGCGTGCCGCTCCACACGATCTCTCCGCTGAGCTGAAAAGGGGCCTTGTTGTTGGGCAGCGTAAAATTCATGCTCACTTCTTTTCCGACCGCGAGAAAATCCCGGGTTTCGATGAACACACCAAAAGCGCTGATGTCCAGGATGAAGCTCTTGAATTGACGGCTGCCCACGGAATAACTCACCCCGATCAGGCAGGGTTTGCGGGAGTGACCCCGGCGGTCTATCTGCCCGTCTTCGAGCTTCATGCCTTCCAGGCGCTGAAGCAACTGGCGCTGCTGGTCATCGTTCATCTCGAGTATCATCTTGAACAGATTTTTCGTAAACCGCTCTCCCAGCAGCTGTTTGACCATTTTGATGAGCTGCTCCTGGGGCGTATTGCATGCAAGGCCAAACAGCCTTGCAGTAGAGCTGTATTTGTGCAACTGCTGATCGAAATCTTCCATCATGAAATCCCGCCGAATCCACCTTGCTGAGATCTATCCCGATAGTAAACCTATTATATCACACAAGCAGTTGATATTTCAAACCAATCGATTACCATACCGTACCGTGCCGCAAAGGGGTCAACCGCGGGCGCCGGGCCGACGCGGCAAGAAAAGCAGTGGGGCAAGCTATCCGATGGATATGGCCAGGATATCCCGGCGGGCATCGGCTCGCTGGATGGTGACCTGCACCAGGTCTTCCGGTGTCAGGTCGATACCGCCGTGCAGCGGCAGATCGCATTCCAGCATGAAGTCGGGGATTAGGACCTGAAAGGTGTTTCTGCGCTTCATCAACACAATCGCTTCAAACTTCTGACCGACCTGTTTTTCCAGGTATTTGAAAATCCAGTACCGATGGCGGCGCTGCTGGAGTCGCACAATACCGGAAATCGGCAGCTCCAGGGATTGGATGATCCAGTCGATCTCGTCCTGTGTGTAGGGGGTCTCCAGATCAAGGGCAGCGCGTATCTGGCGCTGGGTGACCAGGTCGGTATACTTGCGGATGGGGGAAGTGGCGGTCAGGTATACATCCAGCCCCAACCCGGAGTGCTGTTCCGGTTTGGAGTTCAAGGCAAATCGGTTAAGCAGCCGGCGTTGCATGATGTTTTTATACAGGTTTTCCTCCATCCCGTCGTACAACCGCTCCTTCGGTTTCGGCTGCGAGCGGAAGATGGCCGGAATGCCGCGCTCCTTTAAAAATCGGCCCATTAACCAGTTGGCCATGATCATGCACTCGGAAACCAGCATCCTGCCGGGGCTTTCCCGATTGATCCGGTTGACGGTTATTTCTCCGTCGGCATTGAGCCAGACGTGGGTTTCCGGCAATGTGATCTGCAAGGCTGCGGCGTCGAGTCGAAACTGCCGAAATTTCGATGCGGCATCCCGAAGAATCCTGATTTCCGCGTTCTCGTCGGCAAGCATATTGACGTCGTAATAGGTCAATTGCCGGGATACGTTCACCAGGCTCGGGAAGACTTCAAAGTCGAGGAGTTCGAATGTCTGGCTGAGCTTTACGACGGTGCTGATGGCCGGGCGGTCTTCACCCGCCTTCAGGCTGCAGCGGTCTTCGGCCAGGCTCGCCGGAAGCATCGGAATTTTCTGATCCGGCATGTAAACAGAGCTTCCGCGCAGCTTCGCTTCCTGATCGAGGGGGTCATCCTTGCGGACAAAGTGGGCGACATCGATGATGTGAATGCCCATCCGGTAGCCGTCGTCGTCGCTCTCCAGGCTCAGTGCATCGTCATAATCGAGGGTGGCTTGCCCATCGATGGTCATCAGCGACAGATGGCGCAGATCTCGACGCGGAGAATCGGGGAAAATCTTGATCGGTTCGGCTGCGCTGTGGGAAGCGACTTTCTGGGAAATGGCGATCAGTTCCGAAGAGAAGTCGACCGGCGTTTCGTTTCGGATAAGATCGGTGTTTACGTTTTCATCCCACACACCGGCCCTGACCAGGGCCCGAAAAATATCGTGCTCGTCTCTGATCCCGGCTTTGACCATGATTTCCCTGCCAACGGCGTAATGCTCGCTGTCTTTGCCGTAAAGGTACAAGGATTTAAGGATTTCAAAGATGATCTGATCGTCTGCAGACGATGCCGGCGGCGCCTCTTTGTCGAAATCGCTGCTGAGAATCCGCCTCAACCACTCGGCGCCTCTGGAAATGCGCTTGAGACGGTTTTCTTCTGCGATCCGTTGGGAAATCAGCTGCTGAACCTGCTCCTCGGTGTACGGGAAAAAACGGTCCGGGTTGAATTTGAAATACATGCGGTTTTTGAAAAACGCCCTCACAACGGCCGACATGTGGTCCTCGGTCGGCTCGTCGGGAAAGCAAAACTCGGTCATTGTCCCCAGATCGATCCACTCCTGTTCGCTGTTGAGCACCTCCCACAGCTCCTTGATATCTACTTCACCGATCAGTTTTTCCCGCCGTTGGGCGATGTCTTTCAACACCTGCACCGTTTTGTCGCGCCCCTGGGAGAGGTCGATGCGCAGGCTGCACTTGTGGGACAATCGACTCGCCGAAAGGTTCATCTCACGGTTGTTTTCGGTCAGGATCCGCAACCGTCGATCTTTGACTTCCAGCACCACCGCACACATTATTTTCTGATGATCGATATATTCTACGATGTTTCCCGATATCATAACATTTGATCATAACAACGGGATATGGGAAAGTCAATGTGGGCAAAACTCGCTATAACTATAAAGAATTACTTGCAAAATTATACTTTAGACACTATATTCCACCTGTCAGCAAATGAAATCTTCAAACCTGATAAAGCCGTATTTTCGCGAAAACCGAAAGGTCATCACCTTCGGCATGGTCAGCCTGATCATCGTCGACGTGCTGCAGCTTTTCATCCCCCGCATCATCAAATGGGCGGTGGACGATCTGACCTCGGGGCAGGCCGATATCACCGGCCTGCTTCACTACGCCGGCGCCACCGTCGCCGTGGCACTGTCTATTGGGCTGTTTCGATTCATCTGGCGCTATTGCCTGCTCGGCACATCCCGACGGGTGGAAGAAGGCATTCGCAACAAGCTGTTTTCCCACCTGCAAACCCTTCCGGCATCCTATTTTGACCGCGTGCGCACCGGCGATCTGATGGCTCACGCCACCAATGACATCCAGCAGGTCCGCATGGCAACCGGCATGGGATTGGTGGCCCTGAACGATGCCGTCGTTCTCGGGCTGGCGGCCATCGGGTTCATGGCCTACATCAACGTGTCTTTGACGCTGCTGGTATTGATTCCCATGCCCTGCATTGCAGTGGCTGCGCGTTATTTCAGCCGGAAAATGCACCATCGATATCAGAAGGTCCAGTCCTCCTTTGCGGAGCTGACCGAGGCTGTAAGAGAAAGGATCGCCGGGATCCGGGTGATCAAGTCCTACGGGCTGGAAAAAGGAGAAGCGGATCGGGTCGATGACTTTTCCCGGCGGTACGTGCGGGAAAACCTGGACCTGGTGAAGATCACCGGCACCTTTTTCCCGATGATGCTCCTTTTGACCAATCTGAGCCTGGCTATCGTCATATTTTACGGCGGGCGCCAGACCATTCGGGGAACCATTACCACCGGCGATTTCGTAGCATTTATCAGCTACCTGGGCCTGTTGACCTGGCCGATGATGGCTTTGGGGTGGGTGACCAATTTGATTCAGCGCGGCAGGGCTTCGCTGGATCGCCTCAATGCCGTTCTGCAGACCCGAGCGGAAGTAATCGACAGGCCATCTGCCAGGCCGCTGGTGAAAACGGTTGGTGAATTGTCGCTGGAGAATGTGTCATTTGCTTACAACGCCGCACCGGCAGCCGCCGACCGCCCGGTGCTCAGCGGCATCAACCTGATAGTGCCGGCCGGCACTTTCGTTGGCATTGTGGGTCCTCCGGGCAGCGGCAAAACCACGCTGTTGAATCTCCTTCCCCGGCTCTACGACACCACAGGCGGCCGGATCCTGCTCGACAGGCAGGACATTCGCGATATCCGCCTTTCCAGCCTTCGTTCCCAAATGGCCTTCGTGCCCCAGGAGCCGTTTCTGTTTGCGGGCAGCATCCGGCAGAACATCACCCTGAATGCCCCGGCAATTGCGGAAAACGAGATGGAGAAAGCGGTTGCCGGTGCCGCACTGGATGAAACGATCCGCAGCATGCCGAACGGGCTGGAAACCGTCGTCGGTGAAAAAGGAATTGTGCTTTCCGGCGGGCAGAAACAAAGAATTGCCCTGGCCCGGGCATTGCTCACACCGGCCGCGATCCTGTTGCTGGACGACCCCATCAGCCAGGTGGATCTGCAAACCGGCACAAAAATTATCAGCACCCTGCGCAGCATGGCCGGCAACCGCACCATTGTGGTCATATCCCACCGGATGTCGGCCGTCCGGCATGCCGACCGGATCATCACCATGGAAAATGGCCGCATCACGGAGGCAGGCAGCCACGACGAATTGATGGCCGGCGAGCGCTACTACGCCCGCACCTATCGCCTGCAGGAGATCGAGGAGGGCTGGGATGCGAACTGATTACGGCTATTTTGAGGAAAAAAAGCTCGGCAAGACCTATGATTTCCGACTCCTCAGACGGCTGACCCCGTTTATCCGACCGATCGGCGGCATGCTGGCCTGGTCGATTCTGCTGGTCATCCTGATAACAGCGCTCGATTTGTCCATTCCATACCTGACCAAAATTGCGGTGGATGAATACATCGTTCCCCGATCCGCAACTGCAACCGATTCGGCAGCAATTGATCAACCACCGACCACCAGAACCGTCCAGGCCGATCTAAGCGACCCCCGGCAGAAACAAATCGCCGAGCGCCACCCGGACCTTTTCGTCACCCAGGGCAATACGGCACGCATATCCCTGACAGACCTGCATCGACTGCAACACGACGAAATCTCCATTTTGCGCCGGACGGATCTGATCGGCATCGGTCGGATTGCCGCCATATTTCTTTGTATCATCGTGCTGAGCTTCGGTCTCAACTTCGCCCAGCGGGTCGTGATGGAGTATGCGGGTCACCTGATCATGCATCGGTTGCGCACGGCGCTTTTTGCCCACCTTCAATCCCTGTCAATCGAGTTTTTCTCCCGCAACCCGGTGGGAAGGTTGGTCACACGGGTGACCAACGACGTGCAAAACATGCACGAACTGTTTACCTCCCTGGTCTCCTTCGTGTTCAAAGACTTGTTTTTATTGATCGGCATTGCCGCGGTGCTGACGGTGATGAATCCGAAGCTGGCCCTGACCACATTTTGCGTTCTGCCTTTTGTCGGCGCTGCTGCGTTCATCTTTTCCAAACAGGCCCGGGAGGTCTTCAGGACCCTGCGGGTAAAGGTTGCGGAGATCAACACGCACTTTGCGGAGACCATCGGCGGCATGAAGGTGATCCAGCTGTTTGGCAACGAAGAGACAAATCACCGCCGGTTCGAAACACTCAACCACGACAATTACCTGGCCGGCATGCGTCAGATCCGCGTGCTCGGAACGTTCTTGCCGGTCATCGAGGTGCTGGGCATGACAGCGGTGGCCGTGGTGATTTATTATGGCGGCAGCGGGGTGCTGCGGGGTGGCCTGAGCCTGGGTGCTCTGGTGGCGTTCATCGCGTACATGAAAATGTTTTTCCGGCCGATTCGGGACCTGGCTGAAAAATACAACATCCTGCAGAATGCCATGGCTTCTGCCGAACGAATTTTTCTGATTCTCGACAGCGACAGCCGGCTGCCGCCGGCCCCGGCTTTGCCAAGGCCGACCGATAGAAAGCTGGAAAAAATCGAAGAGATCAGGTTTGAACGCGTCTTTTTCAGCTACCTGCCCGGCGAGACGGTCTTGAAAGATATCGGTTTCCGGGTAGTTGCCGGGCAGACCGTAGGTATCGTCGGCCCGACCGGCGCCGGCAAGACCTCGCTGATCAATCTGATGCTGCGGTTTTACGATCCGACCTCCGGGCGGGTATTGCTCAACGGGGCGGATTTGCGGCAGTTGCCTGCCTTTCTGTATCGCTCGAAAATGGCAATGGTGATGCAGGATCCGTTTCTGTTCTCCGAGTCGATCCGCGAAAACATCCTGAGAGGAAACCACCGGGTGTCAGAGGAAAAACTGGATGAAATCCTGGCACTGTCGAACTGCAAGACCCTGACGGACAAGCTGCCCGACGGCGCTGAAACGATCCTGTCGGAAAGCGGCGCATCGATATCCAGCGGGGAGCGCCAGTTGGTCTCCATCGCCCGGGCCTTCGCGCGCAACCCGGAAGTCATCCTGTTCGACGAGGCGACTTCGTATGTCGACTCCCAGACGGAGGTTCAAATCCAGCAAGCCCTGCAAAACCTGATGGCGGGCAGAACGTCCATCATCATCGCCCACCGCCTCTCCACGGTGCGTTACGCCGACACCATCCTGGTGCTGCACCATGGCAAAATCATCGAATCCGGCAGCCATGAGGCGCTGATGGCCCGCCGGGGCTTTTACTACCGCCTGAACCAGCTGCAGGGATAGGCTCTATTTCCCGCAAGTTTCAGGGTGTTATTCCCGGCTTCCCGGACCGACCGTTTTCACTCGATCCGTCCAATCTAAAGCTTGCCAAATCCCCATCGACATGCTAAGGAAATTTGCTTAATCGCTGCATGGGGCAGCTTACCGAAACCCTTCGAATTCTCTAACACCGGAACGCAAGAGCCAGAAGGCTGATTCTGGTTCTCTTTTACCAACCTATTAACAAGAGGAGGAGGATAGATGGCTTACGATGCGGTAAACATGGCTGACTGGCAGATTTCCGAAGCAGCGGAAAAGAACATGCCGACTCCCGATGAGTGGCGCGACAAACTGGAACTGCAACCGGACGAAATGCTGCCGATGGGGAGGCTGGCCAAACTCGATTTTCTCAAGATTATTGACCGTCTCAAAGACAAACCGGATGGAAAGTACATTGAAGTGACCGCCATCACCCCGACACCACTGGGGGAGGGAAAAAGCACCACTTCCTGCGGACTGATGGAGGGCCTGGGCAAACGCGGCGTCAATGTCGGCGGTGCCCTGCGACAGCCCTCCGGGGGACCGACCATGAACGTGAAGGGAACGGCGGCCGGCGGCGGCAACTCGCTGCTGATTCCCATGACCGAGTTTTCCCTCGGTCTGACCGGCGACATCAACGACATCATGAACGCCCACAACCTGGCCATGGTGGCGCTGACCTCGCGCATGCAGCATGAGCGGAACTACAACGATGAGCAGTTGAAACGCCTGACCGGCATGCGTCGGCTCGACATCGACCCCACGCGCATCGAAATGGGCTGGATCATCGATTTTTGTGCCCAAACGCTGCGAAACATTATAATCGGCATCGGCGGCCGGTTCGACGGCTTTACCATGCAGTCCAAGTTCGGCATCGCAGTGGGCTCCGAGTGCATGGCGATTCTGGCCGTTATCCGTGACCTGGCGGACCTGAAGGAGCGGCTGAACAACATCACCGTGGCGTTCGACAAGTCCGGCAAACCGGTGACCACCGGTGACCTGGAAGTCGGCAATGCCATGACCGCTTTCATGCGCAACACCATCAACCCCACCCTGATGTGCACCGCCGAGTACAACCCCTGCATGGTCCACGCCGGTCCGTTTGCCAACATTGCGGTGGGCCAGTCTTCGATCATCGCCGACCGGGTCGGGCTCAAGCTGTTCGATTACCACGTAACCGAGTCCGGATTTGCGGCCGACATCGGCTTCGAAAAATTCTGGAACGTCAAGAGCCGCTTCAGCGGCCTCAAGCCCCACGTGTCGGTTCTGACTTCCACCATTCGCGCCCTCAAGATGCACGGCGGCGGCCCCAAGGTGGTGCCCGGCATCGCCATGCCGGAGGAGTACACCAAAGAAAACCTGGAGCTGGTGGAAAAAGGCTGCGCCAACATGGTCCACATGATCGGTGTGATCCGCAAGGCCGGCATCAATCCGGTGGTCTGCATCAACCGGTTTTACACCGACACGGACGCCGAGTGCGCCGTGGTCCGCAAGGCAGCCGAAGCTGCCGGTGCCCGCTGTGCCGAGTCGAAGCACTGGGAAAAAGGCGGCGACGGTGCCCTGGAGTTTGCCGATGCGGTTATCGACGCCTGTAAGGAAGAAAACGATTTCAAATTTCTCTACCCGTTGGAAATGAAGCTGCGCGACCGGGTGGCGATTATCGCCAAGGAAGTCTACGGAGCTGATGGCGTCAACTGGACCCCTGAAGCCGAGGCCAAGGCCAAAATGCTGGAAGAAGATCCCAAGTACGCCGATTTCGCCACCATGATGGTCAAAACCCACCTGAGCCTGAGCCACGACCCGACCCTCAAGGGTGTGCCCAAGGGCTGGGCCCTGCCGATTCGTGACGTGCTGATTTACTCCGGCGCCAAGTTCCTGTGCCCGTGTGCCGGAACCATCAGCCTGATGCCGGGCACCGGATCGAACCCGGCTTTCCGGCGGGTCGATGTTGACGTGGAAACCGGCAAGGTCAGCGGCCTGTTCTAAAAGACCCTGCCCAACAGAAAAACAAAAGCCCGGGAGTTTCTCCCGGGCTTTTTTCATTCCGGTGGGCGGCCCAAGCGCCAGGGGAGTCTGTGGAAATGAAATCCGAGGGCCGGTGCAAGGCGTGGATTCTGGAGGTGATTGGATCGCCGGGCCGGATGGAGCGTGAACCCGGATATAATGGCTGAAAAACCCTTCGATGTTCTCGGGGGGGGGGATTACAGAAAGAATTATTTCTGTCGATCGCCTCGGCGCTGCTGCGAAAACGGCCGGTTGGCTCAAAAGATGATCTTCATCTCGTAGGCCTCCATATCCCGTTTCATATCCACAGTACCGACCTTTTGAAACAGGCGGATCATTTTGGTATTTTCTGACAGGATGTCCGCTTTGAACCCCCGCAGCCCCGATTTCCGGGCATACGCAGTCATCGTCTCCTGCAGAACAGAGCCCAGCCCGAGGCTTTGCCAATCGTTGCGGATCATGTATGCGACCTCCCCCAGGTTTTCAGAATGATCGACAAAGTAGCAGCTGCTGCCGACGATGGTCTCGTTTTCCCTTTCGCCTGCCACGGCAACGAAAGCCATCTCGTTTTCATAATCGACATTGCACAGATGCTGGGCTTCTTTGTACGGAAGGGCGGATAGTTTCGCGAAAAACCGGGTGAGGACATCCTGAGGGGGCAGGCTGTAAAACAGGTCCTGCAATGCATGCACGTCGCTGGCTTTGGACGGACGGATCAACACGGTTCGGCCATCTTTCAGTGCCGCGTCCTTTTCCTCTTCCACCGGGTAGGCCCGAGCACTTTTGATCTTTTGTTCCTGCCGAACATATCCCAGCCGCTTGGCTTCCTCGAGCAGCCACTGCCGAAAATCCGGGTGGGCGATCTCTATCAACGCCAGGGCCCGCTCCTGGATCGATTTGCCGAAGAGATATGCCGCGCCGTATTCCGTAACGATATAGTGGACATCCGAGCGGGGGATGGTAACCCCCTCGCCTTCCAGAAGCAGGGGGCGGATGCGGGACTCCTTGCCGTTCTCATCGGCCGCACGCATGCAGACGATCGATTTTCCACCGGGTGTGTAGGCTGCCATTCGGTGAAAATCGGGCTGGGTCGACACGCCGCCATAAAACTGCCCCTTGTACTGGTCGGCGCATACCTGTCCCATCAGATCGACCGCAAAGGCCTGGGACACCGAAACCATTTTGTGGTTGCGGGCGATGATACCGGGATCACAGACATAGTCGATCGGATAAAACGAAAACATCGGGTTGCGGTCCACAAAATCGTATAGTCTGCGGGTGCCCATGCAGTAACTGGCGACAACTTTTCCCCGCTGGATCGTTTTGGAGTTTCCGGTAATAACCCCCTTTTCGATCAGATCGACGATCGGTTCGGTGATTACATCCGAATGGACACCGATGTTTCGCTTGTGGTCGAGATGTTTCAACATCTCGTTGGGGATCTGTCCCAGACCGATCTGCAGGGTGCAATGGTCGTCGATGATCCTGGAAATGTAACGCGCAATCTGCGTGGTGACTTCGTCGGCCGGCTCATGCAGGTACTCGATGACCGGCGTGTCGACAGTTACGATGTGATCGAGCCGATCCAGCGGTATTTGCGACTCTCCGTAGGTATACGGCATGTTGGGATTCACCTCGGCAATGACCTTTCCGGCATTTAAAACCGCGGCAAGCGTGATGTCCACCGATACGCCCAGGCTCACATAACCGTGCTCGTCCGGAGGCGATACCTGGATCAAGGCCACATCGATGGGGATGGTCCGGTTTTCGATCAACCGCGGCAGCTGCGAGATCGAAATGGGGACATAGTGCGCCTTCCCCTGGCGGGTCATCTCCCGGCAATCGGTTCCCACGAAAAAGAGTTTGTGATGAAAGCGCGTGCTCTCCAGCTTCTCGCCGATCGGACAGGCGCCGTCGGTTAAAAAATGGCACAGCTGCACGTCATCGAGATGCCCCTGGGACGCCTCCAGCGCTTCGACGAGGGTTCTGGGGGTGGCACATGCCGTTCCCACGAATATCTTATCTCCCGATCGGATGGAGGAGAGCGCATCTACCGCTGATGTGGTTTTTGCCTCGAGAACCGGTTGCCACTTGCCGAATCCACCGCTTTGACCTGCCGAAGCGCTATGGTTTTTCGCAGCGGATTTGGGTCTGCGGAACAGTTGTTTCAATCCGTTCGCCATTGTTTTCAATCCTTGTCGACTTGTTGGAATAGTTGTCAGCAGAGCAGGATGGACCCGGGGGCCTGGAATTTCCATAGATATACTAACGCCGAAAATTCGATTGTCGATACCGGCAGACGAAAGGGGCATGTCACCTGCCGCGCACTGGAAGGACCGACCCGAAAGCCGGCGACCGCGGTTGCACAGACGGCGGGCCGGTGGCAAAGGCGTTGGGGGTGCCCGGGACAAACGGCCATCCGGCGGGGAAAATGGATCGTTCGGGGTTTAGTTGTGAAAATGGTGGCAGCCCGACCGCAGCACTAGCGTCCGCGCTGGTCGAGGGGAACATAATCTCTGACCGTGGGGCCGGTGTATATCTGCCGCGGACGACACAGCTTCCAGTGGGGGTCGTCCATGCTTTCTTTCCACTGGGCGATCCAGCCCGGCAGTCGGCCGATGGCGAACATGACGGTGAACATGTTGGTGGGAATACCGATGGTCCGCAGGACGATTCCGCTGTAAAAATCGACGTTCGGGTACAGGTTGTGCTCGATAAAGTAATCGTCGTTGAGGGCGACCTCTTCGAGCTCCTTGGCGATATCGAGCAGCGGATCGTGCAGCTGGAGTTTCTCCAACAGCCGATCGCACATTTTTTTCATGATCTTGGCCCGCGGGTCATAGGTCTTGTAGACCCGGTGCCCGAAACCCATCAACCGGTAGGGATCATTCTTGTCCCGCGCCCGGGCGAGAAACGGTTTGATGTCACCGCCGCTGCGGCGGATCTCCTGGAGCATTTCCACCACCGCCTGATTGGCGCCGCCGTGCAGCGGCCCCCAGAGGGCGGCAATCCCGGCCGAGATGGCGGCATACAGGGTCACCCGGCCGCTTCCGACAATGCGAACCGCCGACGTCGAACAGTTCTGTTCGTGATCGGCGTGCAGTATCCAGAACACGTTGAGCGCTGAGACCACATCCGGATCGATGACGTACGGCCGTACCGGATTGTCGAACATCATGTTGAGAAAATTGGCCGAATACGCCAGATCCGGTCGGGGATAAACGACCCGGTGGCCCCTGGAAATCTTGTAGGACATGGCTGCCATGGTGCGCACTTTCGACAGCAGCCGCGTCATGGTCATGTTGATTTCCTCCTCCATATTCTGCAGCTCCGGATAAAAACTGCGCAGAGCGTTTACCATGCCGGAAAGAATTCCCATGGGATGGGACGCCCGGGGGAAGTTCTGGTAGAACGCCCGCATGTCCTCATGCACCAGGGAATGGTCGTTGAGCAGAATGGAGAAATGGTTCAACTGCTCGCGGGTCGGCAGATCGCCGTTGATCAGCAGGTAGGCCACCTCTTTGAAGGTCGACTGCTCTGCCAGCTGCTCCACCGGTATACCGCGGTAGCGCAGAACCCCTTTTTCACCGTTCATGAAGGTGATCTCGCTGTAACAGCTGCCGGTATTGGCCAGGCCGTAATCAAGGGTGATCAATCCGGTTTCCTGCCGCAATTTGGAGATGTCGATGGCTTTTTCACCCTCCGAGCCCACCACCACCGGCAGTTCGAACACCTTGCCGTCGTATTCCAGCCTCACCGTATCTGTCATTGCCGCGCTCCCTTGCCCCTGTCGTTCATCCCGATTTCACCCTGCGGAATCGATCCTTTGCCTGCAGGGATGAAAAGGATGCCAATGCCGCATGCCTGCAGCGTTGCCACGTGTCCCGGGTTTCATAAACAAACCGCAGCCGGTTGCCGCAAGCCCTGCCTGATGCTTCGAAAGCAATGTTTTTGGCTATCTCTGCTCTCGAGCGGTTCAGCCCTTTTTACCCGACTGGCAGCGAAGATCAAGCACTTTTTCGCTCTCGTTTACACGCGCGGGAGTTCTGTGGTAGATTGCCGGTCAGCGCTCAGCTGTGCATGGTACATAGGAGGAGGCATCATGGGCTTTCAGGAAAACCTGCTGAAAAAAATCGAGATCAACCGCCTGGCCGACAGCGTGTTGCTCTCCATCGGACCGGCAGAAAGCGGCCGCAAGGTCGACAAGGAGGCCGTGCGCGGGCTGCTGGAAATCGCCGGCTACAGCCTCCGCCGCGTAAGGCAGATGGATTTTTACCTGAAAGAGCCGGCGGCGGATCCGGAAATCATCCTCGTGCTGGACAACGACCTGACGATCTACCGCACCGGTGCTGAGGACGTGGCACTGCGGAAAAACCCGTTTATCAAGGAGATGCTCAGCCTTCGCAATGTCCTGAAGATTTTAAACGACAAGGACGTGGTGGTCAGCCGCAAGGAACAGTCCGTGGAGCGCCTGCGCCGGGAATGCCTGGCCACGCTCGATCTATCCTACAACGAATCCGACATTGCCGGCATTGCCCGCTCGGGTTTCGCTTCTCTGGAAAGCAGCTACCCGGAAGGGGTGATCGAATCGCTGGACATGTTCGCCGACCTGCTCGAATACCGACCCGCGCCGAAAATCTTTCAACTGCGCCACCATCACGTTTTAGGTGCCCTGGAGGAAAGGGAATCCGGGGAGCTGATCTTCGGCCCCATCGTTATCTACAGCCGTATCGACAATCGCATCCGATTGATTCGCAGTCCAGTCGGAAGCTACGACCGCCCGCAGCTCGAGCACTACCGGAAAGTGGCGGCCGGTGATGCAGCGGCGCCGGCAGAGGGTGAGGCGGTGTTTCGTTTTCTGAAGGATGCCGTGCTGCAAAAAAGTGCCTGACCTGCAATGCAAGGCCCTTTTTGCAACCATGCTGAAATATATTCGTCCAATGGGCGGATAGAATCGAGGCGGAAATGCGAAGAAAAATGGCTGCCGCCCTTTCCGTGGCAATGGGTGCCTTTATCCTCGGTATGGTATCGTTTCTGAACACCGGTTTTGCCGAACAATCCAGCGGATGGCGAAGTTACCTGCTGCCGGTCGCATTCGGCGGCGTGCTCGGCTATCTGCTGTATTTCTGGCAAGAAACGCAAAAACAAATCCAAGCCGCCCTTCACCGGAGCATGACCGCGCTGGATGAAAGGATTAAGGAGCTGAACTGTCTGTACGCGATTTCCAGCCTGGCGGAACGAAGGCGACTGCCGTTGGAAGAGGCGCTTCAGCGGGCGGTAACCTTCATACCGCCCGCACTGCAGTACAGTCAAATCGCATGGGCCCGCATCCGGCTCGACGACCGGGTGTTTACATCCGCCAACTTTGCGGAAACCCCTTGGCAGCTGAGAAAAGAAATTAAGGTGCACGACGAACGCGCGGGCGATCTCACCGTCGGTTATTCAAAGGAACCCCCGAAAGGTCGAAACGGGCCTTTCCTGATCGAAGAAGACCGTCTGATCCAGGCCCTTGCCCAAAGGCTGGGCAAAATCGTCGAACGCCGGAAGGACCAAGACCGGCTGCAGAAAAGTGAAACTCTCTTCCGCGAATTTTTTAACAACATAGGCAGCGGAGCGGCCGTACTGGAAGCAACTTCGGATGGCCGTGACTTCATCTACAAGGACCTCAACCAGGCAGGCGAACGTATCGACAAGGTCTGCAAGAAAGATGTACTGGGAAAACGCTTGGCGGAAGTACTTCCGTCGATCGAGCAGACGGGATTGCTCGCGGCTATGCGACAGGTGCGGACAACCGGAGTGCCGCAACGGCTGCCGGCGCAAATGTACGCCGACGACCGTATCGAAGGGTGGCGGCAGTATGCTGTCAACCGTCTGCCTTCCGGCGAGATGGTGTGCACGTTCCTGGATGTTACCGAGCAGAAAGAAGCCGATCGGGCACTGCAGGCCAGCGAGCGGCGCTTCCGAGCCCTGGTGGAAAACGCTCCCATGGGGATCTCTATCATACAACACGGTGAAGTGGTATTTCAGAACATGGAGCAGGAGAGAATCTATGGTCCCCTGCCCCGTTCCACCATATTGGGTGACTACACCAACATCCACCCGGATGATCAGCAAAAAGTCAAACGCCTGATTGACGAGATCACCTCGGGCAGGATTGATGCCCTGGAGATGGAATTCCGTTATGCGCCCGACGGAAATCTGGAAGATCCCTTGTGGCTGTACTGCCGGGGAACTACGGTGGAATACCGCCACCTGCCGTCCCTGCTGGTCAGCATGATCGATTTGACCCAGACAAAAAAACTCGAACAACTCCTGCTTGTTCAGGATAAGATGGCCTCGCTGGGACGGGTGGCCGCCGGCATTGCCCACGAGATCCGCAATCCGCTTTCCGGAATCAATATTTACAGCAAGACGCTGGAGAAATTCGTTCGACGGGGAGAAGATGCAGAGAAAATCGCGGGGGTGTTCAAACACCTGCAATCCGCTTCGCGCAAGATCGAGTCGGTGATCCGTCGCGTGATGGATTTCTCGAAAGCCGGAGAGCCGCACCTGACAACCTGCGATGTCAACCAGCCCATCGAAGAAGCGCTCAACCTCACGGCGGTGACGCTCCGGAAGAACAATGTGAAATTGGAGAAGAAACTGTCGGCCACCCTGCCCAGCTGCCGCATCGACTTACAGCAGCTGGAAGAAGTTTTTTTGAACCTGATCAACAACGCCGCCGATGCCATGCGCGACCGGCAGGGCCCAAAAATCATCCGGATAAGCTCATCTTCGGAAGGCGCCAGCGTTCTCATTCGCGTGTCGGATTCCGGCCCCGGCATACCGGCTGATGCGCAGGAGAGGGTTTTCGATCCCTTCTACACCACCAAATCCGATAGCACCGGCATTGGTTTGAGCATCTGCCGCCGCATCATCGCCGATCATGGCGGCTCCATCAGCATCCGGCCCAGCAGATGGAACGGCGCTGAGTTCCGCATCACCCTGCCGACAGCAAACCATAACTCTTCGCAGTGATCCGGTCGGTTGAAACGACTTGCGGTTTCGTTGCAGATCGTTTACATTTTCGCCGTGATGACACCGTTCACCTTGTATGTTGTGGATGACGAATCTTCTATTACCGAGGGGATTCGCCTGGCCCTGGAAGCCGACTACGGCATCCGGACCTTTGCGGACGCCGAATCGGCTCTGTCCGCCATTCGCGCAACACCTCCCGACTTAATCCTGCTGGACATCGGCCTGCCCGGTATCAGCGGGCTCGATGCCCTTGCCGAAATTAAAAAAGTCCACCCGACCCTGCCGGTGATTATGATCACTGCCTACGAAGACGTGGATTCGGTGGTTACCGCCATGAAACAGGGTGCCTACGACTACATCGTCAAACCCCTTCACATGGACGGGCTGGAAGTGACCATCCAAAATGCCCTCGACTCAGTCCGGCTGAGAAAAGAAGTTCACCTCTTACAGGCCCGCTACCTGGAAGAAAATCTTCCCTGCTTCATCGGAGAAAGCCGCGCGATACTGGATGTGATGGAGTTCATCGAAACGGTAGCTAAAAGTCCGGACACCCCGATCCTTCTGGTTGGAGAGACCGGTACCGGCAAAGAGCTGCTCGCCAGCTCGATCCATTATCGCAGCCCAAACTTCAAGGGACCGCTGGCCACGGTTAACTGTGCGGCCATCCCCAGGGACCTTATCGAAAGCGAGCTCTTCGGTTACGAAAAAGGCGCTTTCAGCGGTGCCAGGCCGTCGGGCAAAAAAGGGCTTATTGAAGAAGCCGGCGGCGGTACTCTTTTTCTGGACGAAGTCGGTGACTTGAGCCTTGAAGCACAAGCCAAAATGCTGCGCTTTCTGGAGGAAGGCGAATTTTACCGCGTAGGCGGTACCAAAAAACTGCAGGTCGCCACCCGGCTGGTTTCGGCAACGAACAAAGATATCGATCAGATGGTCGAGCGCAATGAGTTCCGCCGGGACCTCTACTTTCGCCTGGGCGTGATCAAAGTTCACATCCCCTCTCTGAACGAACGCCAGGACGACATCCTGTTGCTGGCCAAACATTTTCTGAGTCTGTTTAATGAAAAGTTCAATCGGAATTTTACAGCTATCGCTTCGGATGCGGAAAAAGCGCTTCTGAAACACAAGTGGACCGGAAACGTGCGGGAGCTGAAAAACCTGGTCGAAAGAGCGGTTCTCACCGGCCGCGGCCCCGAGCTCTCCACCCGGGATCTGGGTCTATTCGATAGACAGTCGGATCCGTATTCCCACACAGCTGCCGGCTCGGCGACCTTACCCACGATTACCGAGGCCGGGGTCGATATTACCGAAATCGAGAAGGCCATGGAGCGATATTACCTCGAGGAAGCCCTCCGAATAGCCGGGGGAAACGAGAGCAAGGCCGCCAGGCTGCTGAATCTCAACCACCACACCTATCGCTACCGCCGCAAAAAGTTGCTGAAATCCTAGCATCCCCTCCCCCCTTGCGAAACCATCCGGTGGCTCACCGAGGAGCCGGCCATCTTGCCGTCAGGGACGCCACCGATTTTTGAAATTTTCAGATCACTCCTTTCGAACTATTTCGAAAACCTTTCTCAAGCGCCTTCTCTCCAACCAGGGTAGCTTCGACAACCAGTTGAAATGATATTTAATTCTGCCAAAGAACTTCAGTGGCATGCTTTGTGCGATGATAACGGCAGGTGCGGTTGGATCTGCCTGCAGATCTTTTCACGGGCAACCTGCGCTGTAAAATAAAGGAGGGGGTATATGTACAAAAGAATCCTGGTACCGTTGGATGGCTCCAGACGAGCGGAAACGATCCTGTCGCATGTGGAAAAGCTGGCGCATGGCATCGGAGCGGAGATCGTTTTTATCCAGGTGGTGCGCCCACCGATGGTCATCGGCCGGGATGCGGCCGAATTAAAGGCGTTTCCACAGAAACTGGAAAAGTTGCTGGAAGAAGCCCGTCAGTATCTGGAGGGTATCAGCGGAAAATTCAGTGAAAAAGGGATCGCGTCCCGAACCCTGGTGGTCACCGGGCCGGTGGTCAAGGAAATTATGTCAGCCGCCCGACGTAAAAGCGCGGATCTGATCGCCATCTGCAGCCACGGTCGGGGCGGTCTGGCCCGTTTGTTTTACGGCAGCATCGCAGCCGGTATTCTGCAGCAGGCCGACCGGCCGCTGCTGCTGATCCGGTCCCGGAAAGAGACCTGAAATACACGCTGCGATGTTTCGCATTTTATCTAATGGTGTCGAAACAACACTTGGAGGACTCTAGCATGATACCCCAAATTAAAAAAATCCTGTACGCAACCGATCTATCCCCCAATTCCGGATTTGTGTTTCGCTATGCAATTAACTCGGCTCTAAAGCATGATGCCGAGCTGATCATTTTTCATGTGGTGGAAGAGCTGGCACCATCGGCCAAGGCTTTGATCGAATCGCACCTGGACAAGGACAAGCTAAAGGAAATCACGGATGGCAAATTCACGCATGCCAAGAAGAGGATCCAGCAACGGATAAAATCGCTTCTGGAAAAAGAATCGATAAATGATCCAAAAGTCGAGAGGTTGATTTCATCGATTGAAGTGGAGGAAGGGTATCCGGCCGACAGTATCCTCCGCAGAGCCGACCGACTCAATTGCGACGCGATAATCATGGGAACCCACGGCAAGGGTTTTTTGCGCCATGCGTATTTCGGAAGCACGGCCAAAAAAGTCCTTCGCAGGGTGAGAATACCGGTTTTTATCGTCCCGCTTCCCGAAGGGGAAACCGATATAACCTTTCACGACTAATGATCGCGGCACAGCCCGATTACAGCCGCGGTCCCTGCAGACCGCATTGCTGCTGCAAGCCATTGTGCCGCAAAGCGGTTATCGCGTGAAACGGACCGGTTTGCATCGTTGTGCAACAGGTCGGCGCCGTTTATCGACGACGCCTGGGAGCGAGCGTCCACGCAACTTTTCTTTGAAAGCGAAGGATGCAGGGTGGCGGCCCTCGAAACGGCCGGAGACCGCCTGAAGGTGCTAAAAAATCATCATTTCGACACCATCACCGGCCCATGCGGCCGCCAGGATAAAAGGCGATCGGGCACTGCAGACGGAAATGGACGACTTCATGCTCAAACCGTCTCCATCCGATCCCCCGGAAGCATCCTCGTATCGAATCAACAACAACGTAATTGGCAAAGAAATACCCTTTCCCGAACCCCCTTTCCTCCGATCAACGAATAGTTCCCGTTCGCAAAATTCCAATCGGCCATATTGAAATTTTTCGAATCAACGGGAGCCCCCACTGCACCCACAGAACGGTCTTGCCGATAATGCTCTGAAATCACTTGTTTTTATTGATTCAATTAAAACGGCACGCTTCCTGCTAAAGAACAGATATCAGGTTACGGCATCTCTGGTTCCTCACAATCGGTTTGGACCAAAGGAGGCGAAATTATGCTGGTTAAAAACTGGATGAGCAAGAAGGTCATCACCATCGATGTGGACGATTCGATGAGCGATGCGATCCGGAAGATGAGGGAACACAATGTAAAGATTCTGCCGGTGCTGAAAAAGGGCCGGTTAACCGGCATCGTCACCGACCGGGATATGAAGCGCGCCTCTGCTTCCGATGCAACCTCTCTGGAGATTCACGAACTGCTTTATCTGCTGTCGACGATAAAGGTCAAGGATATCATGAGCAGAGAGCCCGTGACGGTGCCGGATGATTTCACCATCGAAGAAGCGGCGGACGTTCTTCTTCAGAAAAAAATATCCGGTGCACCGGTATTGGCCCCGAACGGCCAGATGGAAGGCATCATCACCCGTTCGGACATTTTTTTGGCCCTTCTCAACCTAAGCGGTTTTGGTAAACGCGGGATTCAGTTCGCTTTTGAGATCGAGGACCGACCGGGATCGATCAAGGAACTCACCGATGTGATCCGCGATTACGGGGGAAGGATGGCCAGCATCTTGAGCACCTATGAAGGAGCCGCCGAGGGCAGCCGCAATGTTTATATCCGCATGTACGGAATCGATCGCAAGCGGATGGATGACTTGGAGGGACAGCTTCGGTCAAGAGCACGGATGCTCTACATGGTCGACCACCGCGATAACAAGCGCAAAATCCTGATCTAGCCCGGAAGGAGAATGAAAATGTCGTTGAACAAGAGGAAAAAAGTGTTGGTGGCCATCGACGGGTCCGAACGCGGCCTGCGCACGGTTCGTTATGTTTCCAAGTTCGGCCCGTTCAGGGATATGCAAATCAACCTCTTCCATGTGTTCAGCTCGGTACCGGAGAGTTACTGGGATCTGGAGAAGGAGCCCAACAGCAGCAAGGCGATGATACATGTCCGTGCCTGGCAACTCGAGCAACGCAAAGAAATACAGCGCTATATGCAAGCGGCCCGCAAAATCCTGGTGCAGGCCGGCTTTGCGGAAGATTCGGTGACAGCTCACATTCACGATCGCAAAAAAGGCGTGGCCCGGGACATCATATCGGAAGCCCTCAACGGCTATGACCTGGTCGTCACCCGCCGCCGGGGGTTTACCGCCATCCGGGGCATCACCATCGGCAGCGTGGCGGCCAAGCTTCTCGACAAGCTGACATTCGTTCCCGTGGCCGTTGCCGGCCGAAAGCCATCCAACCAAAGGGTGCTGATCGCCCTGGACGGCTCCGACAGCGCCCGCCGGGCCCTGGATTTTGCCGGGACCGCTCTCGGCGGAAGGGATTTTGAAGTCGGACTGATGAACGTCATCCGGGGAGAACAGAAGCCGGCATCGCGGATCCGTCCGCTCTTTCTACCGGCTGCATTCAGGGAAGAAAAGCAGAAAGACATGACCATGGAGTTTCAACGGGCCAAGGATCATCTGGCTGGTATTGGGTTCAAACCACATCGCATCAAAACCTACAGTGTGGTCGGCACACGCAGCCGGGGAGCCAGCATTGCCGAAACGGCCAAACAGCAGAATTATAGCCTGATCGTGATGGGACGCCGCGGATTGTCCGGACCGGAAGAGTTTTCCATGGGACGCGTTCCCCGCAAGGTGATCCAGCTGGCTACGGCCAGTGCTATCTGGATCATCCCGTAAACCGAATTGGAAGAATTCATGCTGGTAAGGAACTGGATGACAACCAAGATGGTTACCGTAGAAGCGGACACACCGCTTGAGGAAGCGGCTCGCAATTTACACGAGCATGGTTTCGCCGCCCTGCCGGTTTTGCAGAACCGACAACTGGCCGGAATCATTTTTGAATCCGATCTTCAGCCATACGGCCAAAGTCTGGAGGCCCCGTTAGATTCTCGCCCGCCCCTGGCCGCAACCAACGGTAGGAAAGTGGCGGATTACATGACACGTCAGGTCGTAACGGTCAGCTGCGATCATACGGTGGAAGAAGCCGGGGACCGATTGCTGAACCACCGTATTTCCAGTGCGCCGGTGTTCGATCAACGCCAACGATTGGTGGGAATCATCGCGATGTCCGATCTGCTGCGGGCATTGGTGTCGGTGAGCGGTGCGGCCCGCAGAGGCGTCCACATGGCCATCGAGGTAGAGGATCGCGCTGGAATCCTGAAGGAGTTGTCCGAAACCATCCACAGATATGGTGGCCGCATGGCCAGTCTGTTTACAACCAGCAAAGGGGCCGCTCGCGGCTGCCGGCGGGCCTATGTTCGGATATTCGACATCGATCGTTTCCGGCTTCTGTCACTGCTGGAAGAACTGAGAGAAACCAAGCAGCTGGTCTACGCGATCGATCGCAAGGAGATACACGTCGAAAGATGAGTGTACACAACCTGCAGAAAATATTTCACCCTGCTTCGGTGACGGTGGTCGGTGCCAGCGAGGACAAAGGCAAGATCGGCGGCGCCATTATGCGCAACCTGATCGAAGGCGGCTTCCAGGGAAAAATTATCCCCGTCAATCCGCACCACACAACCGTCCAGGGCCGACCGTGCACTCCTTGCCTGAAAGACCTGGCAGAACCGGTCGACCTGGCAGTGATTGCCGTCCCTATCGAAAAGACACCCGACCTTATCCGCCAGTGCGCAAGGCTGCAGATCGGCGGTGCGGTCCTGGTCTCAGCCGGTGGCAAAGAAACCGGCAGCAAGGGCCTTCATATCGAAGGAAAGATCCGCCAGGAGGCGCGCGAAAGCGGTCTGCGAATCATCGGTCCGAACACTTTCGGCATCATCAGCACACCGGCCAGATTAAATGTCACTTTTGCCACCAGGACGTCACTTCCCGGCAAAATGGCATTCGTTTCCCAGAGCGGTGCGATCAGCTCTATCGTTCTTGATATTGCCAACAAAGAGCGAATCGGGTTCAGTTACCTAGTGAACCTTGGCTCCATGATGGACGTGGATTTCGGCGACCTCATCGATTACTTCGGTGGTGACCCCGGTGTGAGCAGCATCGTGATGTACGTGGAAAACATCCCGCAGATCAGGAATTTTATGAGTGCCGCACGGTCGGTCTCCCGGATCAAGCCGATCGTGGCTCTCAAAGCCGGACGCACACCGCCCGGCGTCCGGGCGGCCGCATCGCACACAGGAGCACTGGCCGGCGAAGACAGCATCTATGAAGCCGCCTTCAAGCGGGCCGGCATCGTGCGGGTGAAAACTTTCGAAGAGCTTTTCGACTGCGCCGAACTGCTGGCCAAACCGCCCAGGCCGACCGGGCCCGGAGTGGCTGTTGTCACCAACGCCGGAGGGCCCGGAGTGATGGCAGCCGATGCGCTTTTCGAATACGGCCTGGAGCCGGCCCGCTTGACCGCGGCAACCATCGCCAAGCTGGACCGGGTGCTCTCCTCCTACTGGAGTCGGGCCAATCCGATCGACATGATCGGCGATGCCACCGCTAAGGAATATCAAATGGTTGTGGATATCTGCATGCGGGCACCGGAAATCCACAGCCTGCTGATTCTGATGGCACCTGTGGCAATGATCGATTCGGCCGAAGTCGCACGGGAGCTGATCGAGGTTCTGCAAAACAGGCCCTATCCGATTATCACCTGCTGGATGGGCGCTGCGAGCGTCGCCGAAAGCCGGGAAGTTTTCAACCAAAACGGCATACCGACCTTCGACACCCCGGAAAGAGCCGTGAGGGCATTTGCCGATCTCTACCGCCACCGGTGTTATCTCGGCCAGCTCCAGGAAGTGCCAGCGAGAACAAACCGCAAGCTTACCTTCGATCACAGCGCAGCGGAAGATTTGATCCGAACCGGCTTAGTGCAGCAGCCTGCGCTGCTTACCGAGGTAGAATCGAAAGCCTTGTTGCAGGCATATGGAATTCCGGTCAACCCGACAGAAATTGCTTGCACGGCACAAGAGGCGGTCAGTAAGGCCGAGTCGTTCGGGTTTCCGGTGGTCATGAAAATCATGTCGCGACAGATCAGCCACAAATCCGATGTCGGCGGGGTGGCGCTGAACCTGCAAAATGCGTTCGATGTGCAGCGCGCCTTTGCGAAAATCACGGAACGCATGCGCGCGGATTTTCCGGCTGCCGACATTTCCGGAGTCAGCATTCAACCGATGCTGACCGACAGAGACCACGAGATTCTGCTGGGACTGAAGCAGGACCGGCATTTCGGACCGGTGATTTTGTTCGGAGCGGGCGGCACTGCCGCTGAACTGCTGAAAGATCGAACGGTCGGCTTCCCTCCCCTGAATCGCATATTGGCCCGCAGATTGATGGAGGAGACAAAGATTTATCAGCTGCTGCATGGATTCCGCGATCGGCCGCCGGCCAATATTGAACTGCTGGAAGAGATGCTGATCCGCCTGTCGCAACTGGCGATCGATTTTCCCGAAATCGCCGAACTCGATATCAACCCGCTGGTGGTAAGCGGCAGCGACTTGTGCGCGGTGGATTCCCGCGTTCTGCTGGCCCATCCACACCGAACGGCCCCCCATCACCTGATCATCAGCCCCTACCCGGCAAGATTCGAAAGTCGCGCCGTGACCACCGGGTTGGTGGATATTTTTATCCGTCCGATCCGGCCGGAAGATGCAGAGCTGGTAAAACAACTGTTCCACACCCTCTCTTCCCGTAGCATTTACTACCGATTTTTCTCCCCACTGAAAGAGTTGCCTCCGGACATGCTGGCGCGGCTGACGCAGATCGACTACGATCGCGAAATTGCCCTTGTGGCGGTAACCGAGGCGGAGGCCGAAGAAAGAATGCTCGGAGCCGCCCGGGTGATTACGGACTGGAGCCAGAAAGGTGGCGAGTTTTCCGTTCTGGTGGCCGATCCGTGGCAGGGCAAAGGCATCGGGTCCGAATTACTGAAACGCTGCCTTTTCATCGCCGGGCAGAGAGGACTGGAAACGGTCCACGGGGTGGTGCTTTCCGAAAACACCCAGATGCTGAGATTGGCGAAGAAATTGGGCTTTACGATACATCGCGTGCCGGAGACCAACGAGTTTGACCTGGTCATCGACTTGCAGCGCCTTGATCCGCAAGAATTGTGGAAAAAAATGGAGATGGAGGCTGCCTGACCGCAAATTACTTCTAATCGAACAGACGTTAAGACCTCATTGCGCTTTTATTAGGTGCAATGCAGATCAAAGGAGAATAGCATGGCCGCCAAAGTGAGAAAAACAGACTATCTGCCGGGGTATTACCCCGGAAGGTATACGGATGCAGTCCTGATGGCAGAAGAGTATGTTCGCAGGTGGGAGAAAAGTGTCATCGCTAAAAATTCCAGCCCGGCGAGCTCTTTCGAGCTGCCACCGACCATCTGTTTTTCAAGAAAAATCGGGAGCGGTGCGCTGGAGATCGCTGAGATCCTGGGTCAAAGAATTCTGCACCGGGTGGCCGATCGAATGATCATCGAGCAGATCGCCAACACCGCCGACCTGAGTAAAAAAACCGTGCGGCATTTCGACGAGCGCTATCCCGGCAAACTTTTCGAAGCCGGCACCTATCTCTTCGCAGAAAAGTCTTTCGTCATGAGCGCCTATGTCAAGCAGCTCTTCAGCACCGTCTATGCCCTGGCAGAAGCGGAGCCAACCATCTTTGTCGGCAGAGGGGCCCACCTCATTCTCCCCAGAGGCTCTGTGCTTGCCATCCGGATCATCTGCTCGAACGATCGCCGTGTGGCGAGGCTGGCCGACATTTTAAAGATTTCAAAAAAGGAAGCCGCAACAAAGCTGGACGAAATCGACAGGGAACAGCGGGATTTCTTCAAAAAGACATTTGCGAAAAAGGATGCGGCCAGCGATGAATTCGACCTGGTGATCAACTGTGACCATATCCGCAAACCCCGCTGGGCCGCGTCGATCGTGGAGAAGGCATTTGCCGAAAAGTTCACCGCCGCAGTCAAACAGGCCGCACCCGCGCCTCTTAGCGGTATATGAGGAAAAGCTGCGGATAATCTACATGTGAGAGGATACGTCATGAACATTGTTGTCGGGTATGATGGATCACGGGTTTCCGCAGACGTCATTCGGGTCGCCAAATTGCACGCCCGGGTCTTCGATGCGAAGATCTACCTGATCCATTCCCTCAAAGGCGGCCCGGAATATACCCGGGAAGAGTTTGAAAGCGCTGAGCGTGAACTGGAAAGGGCACTTCGCGTTTTCTCGAACGACAGTATCTCCAGCGAGTCCAAGCTGCTGGTTCGCGGTCTGGATCCCGGCGAAGACTTGGTCAAATTCGCCGAGGATCACAAATCCATTGAAATCGTTATCGGTGTGCGCCGCCGATCGCGGGTCGGCAAAGCCCTGTTTGGCTCCACCGCCCAGCATGTCATCTTGAATGCTCCCTGCCCGGTTGTCACGGTACGGTGAACGAGCAGCCGCAGTCTGGCAGCATCTGCAAGCAGTGAGCTGGGGGACGACGGCTGCCTGGAAACAGCCGGATACGCCCGGAAACGGACAGACGATCCATATTTGCAGACAGCGCGTCATATTCTTGAAAATAGAGCTTGTGAATCGAAAGCGGGCGATTCATCAGTTCACCATAAGTAGCCGCTGCAGAAACCAAAACAGGAAAAAGGAGGTCCGATTATGCAACTCACCAAATGGGATCCCTTCCGGGAAATGGAGGACATGTTCGATCGCTACAGCAGAGCGCTCAGTTTTCCACGCAGGGGAAGCCAGGAAGTCATGGCTACCGGAGACTGGGCACCTCGAGTCGATATCGCCGAAACAGACAGGGAGTTTACCATCAAAGCGGAGATTCCCGATGTCAGGAAAGAGGATGTCAAGGTCACTGTCGACAACGGGATTTTGACCATCAAGGGTGAAAGGAAGCAGGAAAAAGAGGAAAAGAACAAAAAGTACCACCGGGTGGAGCGCTGGTACGGCAGTTTCACGAGAAGCTTCACGCTTCCCGACAATGTGGACGAATCAAAAATAACGGCCGCATTCAAGGACGGCATGCTCAATCTGACGATCCCCAAAACCGAAGCAAGCAAGCCCAAGGCCATCGAGGTACAGGTCAAATAAGCATTCGGCCCGGGACACTTCAGCGGAAAGCGGGGGCGGGCTGACAACGATCGGCTGCGGCTCCATCAGAATCCGTTTTTTGCTGCGACCCTTTTTTCTACGGTGTCCCGGCTCCGGCAACTTGCTGAAGCAGTTTCACCGCTTTAACTGGAAAGGAGTCTGCGGTGTATATTGCAGCAACGATTTTTACTTCGCAGTACCGCCGCGATTTCAGAAACCGTTGCTGCAAACTCCCATGCAACACCATCGAAAGGAGGTAAAACAGCATCCCGGATTTCATAGCGGAAATTAAGTCGAACCGAATTCCCTTTTCTAAAAACAGCCGGTGTCAACAAGTCTAACTGCTTAGGAGGCAGTGTATATGGAAGAAAAAATGAAACGTACGAGGCCCCCGGTACTTCAAAGTGAAGACTGGTGGGCCTGTTTTCTGGGCTGGTTCATCCTTGTGGCGGCCATCGTCGGGCTGCGGGAGCTGGAGGCCGGCAAGTGGGCGGTGAGTTTTCTGCCCCATGGTCCCAAACTGGCCAAGGGCTGGACCTCGCTGGCAGCGGCCCTGCCCCAGGGAACAGCGGGCTGGGGAGCCACCCTGGCGATATTTTTGTTCATGCTGATTTTGACCATGGTCGGTGGGGCGGTGATGAAGTTCGACCTGAAGCGCTACGTGCCGGGATTTCTGGTGATCTTCATCCTCTCGCTGGTGTCGATGATGCTGTCCCGGCAGGTGTTCTTCAACAAGTGGGGTATCGAGTACGTAATTTTTGCCCTGGCCTTCGGGCTGATTATCAGCAACATATTCACGGTACCCGATTTTCTCAAAGCGGCCGGCAAGACCGAGTTTTTCATCAAGATCGGCCTGGTGTGCATGGGGGCGGACATCTTTTTCTCCGACGTTCTGCGGGGCGGTTTTATGGGCCTGGTGCAGGCGGTGCTGGTAGCCACTGCAGTTTGGTTTATGACTTACTGGATCTGCCGCAAATTCCAGGTCAACGAGCGTTTCAGCGCCATCATTGCATCGGCGAATGCCATCTGCGGCGTGTCGGCCACCATCGCCGCCGGT
>Ga0209536_100001092_pt1 | contig 44833 bp, 33 predicted proteins | sample DeeMarSeWOR28_12_FD_187461 | JGI IMG/M metagenome (GOLD analysis project Ga0209536, IMG submission 187461) | Marine sediment microbial communities from White Oak River estuary, North Carolina - WOR-2-8_12 (SPAdes) (version 2) | ecosystem: Environmental > Aquatic > Marine > Intertidal zone >...
GCTGCCCACGCCGACGATTACGCCTCAGGCCGAGGGCACGCCGGAACCTGAGGCGACGGGGCCGCCTGAAGACGAGAAGCCCCAGGCAGAAGTGACCGATCCGCTGGCCGAGATCGTGGTCACCCGAACGCCGGAGCCCACGGCCACCCCCGGTCCGATCGCTCAGGAAATCGCTCGAATTGCCTACCAGGCCGGGCTGGCACGCAAGACTTTCCTTGGATTAACCGTCGCCGACTGGACCAATCTGGTCATCTCGCTGGTGATTGTCCTGATCGGCTACGGGATCGGCGTCCTGATAACCGGAGTCCTGCTGCGCTGGGCTGCGCGCCGTACCTCGGCCCAGGTTGGCGACGCGCTCACAAAAGCCATCGGCCCGCGCCTCAAATGGCTGGTGGTGATCCTGGTCCTCAGTCATGCCACCAATCGGTTGACATTTCTGAGCGCCGAGCTGAAGACGACCCTGAGCGATGTTTACTTCACGCTGGGTCTGATCCTAGGTACCATAGTCGTCTGGAGCCTGATCGACCTGGCCCACGCTTGGTACCGCGAGACTCTGCGAGAAGCCGGGCGTGTCGACGAGCTTGATCCAGCCCTCCTGCTCATTACGCGAGTAGGGCGCATCGTGCTGGTGGTCGTCGCCCTCAGCATCCTGCTCTCCTACTTTGGCATCAACGTCACCGCCCTGACAGCGGCGCTAGGGATCGGCGGCCTGGCGCTTTCTCTGGCGGCCCAAGATACCCTTTCGGACGCCATCGCCGGCTTCATCATCCTGGCCGACCGCCCCTATCGTGTCGGCGACCGGATCGAGATCCAGGGCGAGGGCACCTGGGGCGACGTGGTCGAGATCGGCCTGCGCACCACCCGCATCCGCACCCGTGACAACCGCATGGTCATTGTGCCCAATTCCCTCATTGGCAAGAACCAGGTCGTCAACTACACCTACCCCGATCCCCGCTACCGGATTGAGACCCATGTGGGCGTCGCCTACGGCACCGATATCGAGACCGCCCGCCGCGTCCTTGCCGACGCGGTGCGCGGGGTGGAGGGCGTGCTGCCGGACAAGCCGGTGGACGCCCTGTACAACGAGATGGGCGCTTCGGCCATGATCTTCCGCGTGCGCTGGTGGATCGGGTCGTACGCCGACACGCGGCGCGTCATCGATCGGGTGCACACCGCCCTGCAGGAGGCTTTGGACGCGGCCGGCATTGACAGCCCCTACCCGGTACAGAACGTCAACCTGCAAGTCGAGCCGGAGACGGTCGACCGTTTCTTGCGGACGCGGAGAGAACAGGGCGCAGGGCAGTAATACCCTGGCGAATATCCTTGTGAAACCCATAGAGTTAGACCAAAATGAGGGCCACCCTGTGCTCCCCCCATAGCGTCGGGTGACGGGTCACGTTTCCAAAACGAGGCCCAAAAGGACAATGTCTAGGTTGCGGCGTGCACAGTTCAAGAACTACGACGACCCGTTGGGCCCCAGGCTTGAGGGGTATTTCGCTAGGGACCAGCCCGCAGGCGGCGGCCGACCACATCTTCACACGTGGCTTCCAGGTGCTGGCGGCCGGCGCGGTGGACACGGCCAGGGCCAGCGATCATTTCCCCATGCTGCTGCCTGTGCTGGCCGTGGTCGTGTTTTTCGTAGGCGCCTTTATGCTGGAGGTCCTGGTAGCGGGGCTTGACTTCACCCTGGCCGCCCTGGCAAGGAATTTGGGTCTGGCGCGATAGAACGGGGCGATGCGGCGAAGAGTAGGACCTACGGCGACCAGCTGAATCGCCGTTCAAAGGGAGGAATGGCCTTGATGGCCTCGATGGTCAAGGTTTTGGGGCCGGCATAGCTGTCGTAGAAGGCGGTATCGTCAATAAAGTCGGACAGCAGCCAGGGACAGAAGGCCAAGAAATAATCGGGCAGCGGGTCGCCATTGGGCATGACGCCGGTCTGGAACATGCTGAACAAGGTTACGTACCAATCGCGATGCATCTCCTCGGTGACCTTCGGGTAAGTGGCATCGTGATCGCTGCCGATGGCCCAACCTCCCTCGCCAGCGATCATGGGTGGCACGAAACCGATTTCGCGTTCAAAGATGGCGGCGTAGGGCAGAAAACCCAGCACCGCGTTCACGTCGGCGTCGTATTCTGGGGGGTGGTTCAGCCCATAAGGGTGCGGGATAAAGAACATACGCTCAAATACCCGCTCACCCCCGTGCTGCTTGAGGGCGTCAAGGGCGGCCAGCAGCCAGTCTTCACGCACGAACTGTAACCCTACGTAGCCCCCAGCGTTGTAAACGTCCTGGGCTGCTTGCAAGAACCTGGGCAGGTACTCGTCAATATCCGGCCCCCCTTCGTCCCATTCCACCGACAGGCTCGGCTCGTTGTAAAGCTGCATATACGGCGGCATCCCGTATTCACTCAGGATGGCGATGTCGCGTCCCCAGTCGTAATAAGTGACGTCGGCACCCAACATGCGCCGCCAGACGACCATGATGCCCGCATCACGAAAGCGCGGGGCGGCGATACGCAGCATGTTCTCGTCGCCATAGATGACCAGCGACCACTTGACGTTCATTTCCTTCAGACGGGCGATCTGTCGATCTACCTCTTCCGGCGTGTAGTATTGGCTGGCCAGGAAGTGCATCCCCCGCCCGTTATCCCCGGCGGGACGCGGCCAATCGGGCAGCGCCAGGGGCGGAAGATCCTCGCGCAGCGACATCTGCCAGGGGGTAGAAGTTGGCTCAGGAACCTCAGTGGCTGGAATGGAAGTGGGTGACGGAATGGGTGTCGGAGATGCGGTGGGCGCTGCAGTGGGCGATGCCGTAGGTGTCGGCTCCCGCGTCTCCGTGGGACGCGGCGTCGATGTGGGCGACGGCGTATCTGCAGTCTGAGGTGTGGGGCTGGGGATGGAGGTGGAGACGGCGACGATTACCGGTGGGGTGTCATCCGGCCTGGCCAACCAGAAGATGACCCCACCCGCAACCAGGCAGACCAGAATCAAGCCCACCACCGCAACTAGGGCGAATACGGACCGTGATGACATTAACCAGCCCTCTGCCTCCGGCGCTCGGCCACCAGGTTCCGGGCTACCTCTACCGCCTGAGCCGCGTCCTCTCCGTAGCCGTCGGCCCCGACATGGTCGGCGAATTCCTGGGTCACTGGCGCGCCACCCACCATAACAATGATCTCATCCCGGATACCCTCTTCCTTGAGCCGATCTACCACCACCTTCATGTACGGCATCGTGGTGGTCAGCAGCGCTGACATACCGACGATGTCCGCTTCGTGCTCGCGGATGGCGGCCAGGAACTTATCGGCATTTATGTTAATGCCCAGGTTGAATACCTCAAAGCCGGCTCCCTCCATCATCATGGAGACCAGGTTCTGCCCGATGTCGTGGATGTCCCCCTTCACGGTGCCGATGACTAGCTTCCCCTGCTGGGGTGCGTCACTTTCCGCCAACAAGGGGCGCAAAATCGCCATGCCCCCCTTCATGGCCTTGGCTGCCATCAATACCTCGGGCACAAAGAGGATGCCGTCTCGAAAATCCTGGCCCACGATATCCATGCCGGCCACCAGGCCCTCCGTCAATACCTCGTAGGCGTCACGACCTCGTGCCAGTGCCTCGTTGACTGCCTCTACAACCTCGTCTTCCAGGCCGTCGTACAGGTCATCGCCCATCTGCTCGTAGAGTTCGTCCAGGCTTAGGGCGCTGAAGTCGATTGTATCGTCGTTGGTGTCAGTCATCAGTTCCCCTCCTCACAGGTCAAATCAGAGTCAGTCAGAAGGTGCAACGTGCCTTTGAAAGGAAGCGCGTTGCACCTTTAGGTCGTCGTGCATTTTAGCTGACAACCGGGTGTGTGTCAAAAGGGCTAAACTGAGCGCAATAAACACCCTCCATCATTCTCGACGCAAGCCCCAAGAATCGCGAGCGTCCCATTCTAACTTTGACTCATGATTGACACCCCCCTCAAAAACCGATAGAATACATGAACGCTGACAAAGAATCCGGGGAGGGAATATGCCCAGCCGAGTGGCTCTCATCCGTGGCGACGACCGCTATCAGAACCTTACCACTGCGCTGAACGCTATCGCCGACGACGTTGATCTGCGTGGCGTGGAGCAGATACTGGTCAAACCCAACTTCGTTTCCCCCGACCACCCCTTATGTGCCACCCACGTGGACGCGGCGCGGGCGGCCCTCGACTGGCTGCGTACTCGCACCGACGCGCCCATCGTCATTGGCGAAGGGAGCGCGCTCAAGAACACGTGGGATGCTTTTGAGAATTACGGCTATCTCTCGCTGCCGGGCGAGTATCGAGATGTTAGCCTGGCGGACCTAAACGCCGACGAGCCAGTAGAGCTGACTGCTTTCGACTGGCGTCTGCGTCCTCTGCGGCTCAAGGCCAGCCGGACCGCGGTTGAAAGCCCTTTCCGCATCTCTATAGGCCCCCCCAAGACCCATGATACCGTTCTGGTCACGCTCAGCCTCAAGAATATGATTATGGGTGGGCTGATCAGCTGGCTCTCACATCCCCAAGCAGGGCCCGGCGGAAATGGACGCCCGCCGCGTGGACACAGCCCTGGCCTTTCACGCGCTCAAGTAACCGGCGTCATTAAGCGTGTGTACGAGGCCCTGCCCGTGCGCCTTCGGTACAACGCTCCACTGGAACGGGCCAAGATGGTTTGTCTTTCTAGCTTGGGCCCGTCGAGCAAGCGAGCTATGCACCAGAGTTTCCCGGTGATGAACCTTAACCTATTTAGGCTGGCCCCCTACCTGTACCCGCATATATCGATCATCGACGGCTTCGAAGCGATGGAGGGCAACGGCCCGACCAAAGGGGAGCGAGTCGAGTGGCGCGTCGCGCTGGCCAGCGCTGATTGGCTGGCCGCTGACGTCACCACCGCCCGGCTGATGGGTTTCGATCTGGACGAAGTGGGCTATCTCTACTATTGTGCACAAGCCGGTTACGGGACGACCGACCCGGCCGCTATTGAGGTAGTGGGCAACGTCTCCCAAGTCGAGGTCGCGCGCCGATTCAAGCGGCACGCCTCGACTCACTTGCAGCGCGGCTGGGAGTCGCCGGCTGTTGCCCAGCGCGTCCAGCAGTTATTGGCGGCCGGAGGCTGAGCGGTGGAGGATCCAACCATATCACAGGAGTCGTCATCCCCGCGTCGCCCCTTGTCGCTTTACTTCTTCATCGCCTGGGCCATTCTGCTCACTTTCAACACAGGCGTGGCTCTGTGGGACATCACTGGGCCGCTGGCTCAATTCGGCTCGCCTGCCACGCTCTTTGGCTGGCTGAGCTTGGTCCTGGCTTTCGTGGCACCCTTTGGTTTTGCCGCCTCGGTGTACGGATTGTGGGAACTACGCCCTTGGGGGCGCTATCTGTTCTTAATTCTGTCAACGCTTTTCTTCGCCTTCAACTTGATCGGCGTCTGGCTGACCGGCGGGCTGCCGCCTAACCTGGAAGACGCGACACAAATACGCAATGCGCGGCTGCTGGCGTCGGCCCGCTACGGCCTGGCGCTGGTCATCCCACTCATCTACTTTAACCTGAGCCAGATTAGGGCCTTGTTCCAAGAATCAAGAAATCAGCAAATCAGTCAACACCAGCCCCATCCGTAGGTGCCGGTCAGCATCTGGGCCAGATTGCTTTGCGAGCCTGCCAACCTACCGATGCGCTGACCCGGGTCTCAAGCTGGGGCCGATGTTTGCCGAATCCCTTGATGTGCATATGCTAGGTGATGACATATGACCCAACTACCTGAGAATGACTCACAACCCAAGGCTGTCCGCGTCCGATTTCCACCCAGCCCCACCGGCCTCTTGCACGTGGGAGGACTGCGCAGTGCCCTATTCAATTGGCTCTTTGCTCGCCATCACGGGGGCACCTTCATCCTGCGCATTGAGGACACCGACAGGAAACGCTATGAGCCGGAGGCCCTGTCCGATGTTCTGGAAAGCCTACGCTGGCTGGGCCTGAATTGGGATGAAGGCCCGGAAGTGGGAGGGGACTACGGACCCTATTTCCAATCGGAACGACTTGACCTCTATCAGAAATATGCCGACGAGTTGGTTGCGAAGGGCGCTGCTTATTACTGCTTCTGCTCGCCCGAGCGGCTGGTGCAGGTACGTGAGGAGCAGCAACGGCGCAAGCAAGAGTTCGTCGGTTACGACCGCCATTGCCGGGACCTTGATCCGGATCAGTCTGCTGCGCGGGCTGCGGCTGGCGAGACGGCGGTAGTACGCCTGAAAATGCCCTTGGAGGGTGAAACCACCTTCCACGACCTGATCCGGGGTGACATCAGCGTCGAGAACAGCACCCAGGACGACCTGGTCTTGCTCAAGTCCGATGGCTACCCCACCTACCATCTGGCCAACGTGGTAGACGACCATTTGATGCGCATCACACACATTATGCGTGCTGAGGAGTGGATCTCCACTGCCCCGCGCCACGTACAACTCTATCGAGCCTTGGGCTGGGAGATGCCGGCCATCGCCCATTTGCCCGTTGTCTTGGACCCCAGCGGCAAAGGTAAGATGAGCAAACGCAAGAAGGTTGTGTCCGACGGGCGCGAGCTGCCGGTCCTGGTACGCGACTTCCAGACGGCAGGTTATCTGCCCGAAGCCATGTTCAACTTCCTGGCTCTGGTCGGCTGGTCCTACGATGGTCACACAGAGCTGATGACGCGCGAGGAGATCATCGAGCGTTTCAGCATCAAGCACGTCAACCCGGCGCCGGCTGCCTTTAACTACGACAAGCTGGACCATATGAATGGTGTCTACATCCGCAATCTGGAAGCGGGCGACCTGGCCGAACGCATGATGCCCTTCCTGGACGAAGCGGGACTCGCCGCCGACCGCGAGACTGTGATGCGTATCGTGCCCCTGATTCAGGAGCGTATGAAGCGACTGGACGAGGCCCCGAGCCTGGTGGATTTCTTTTTCGTGGAAAAACTACCCGATTACGACCCAACCCTGCTCGTCCCCAAGAAGATGGACGCAGCCAGCACCGACCTTCTGTTGGGCCAGGCGCGGGTCGTGTTACAGGATGTCAGCCCCTTCGCCCACGACGCGCTGGAGGCGGCGCTGCGCGGCCTGGCTGAAACGATGGGCGTCAAGGTCGGGCAGCTGTTCTCCCCCATCCGGGTGGCGGTTTGCGGCAGGACCGTGGCGCCGCCCCTGTTCGGCACGCTCGAGATCTTGGGCCGTGAGCGGGTGCTGAAGCGCATAGACTTGGGGCTGGAAAAGTTGAAAACACTGGAACAGACGGAGTAGAATCAAAGATGCCTATGAGCCTGACCGCCGAGTACGACGCATTTGCCGATATTTACGAGATATGGACGGCCACAGCCCCAGTGACAGCACGCAACCTGCCCTTTTACGTTGATGCCTACCGGGAGACTTCGGGGCTGGTAGCGGAACTGGGGGTGGGAGACGGGCGCATCGCCATCGAAGCGACCAAGGCTGGCAAGCCGATCGTCGGTGTCGACTCGTCAAGCCAAATGTTACAGCGCTGCCGGGCCAGGGCACAAGCAGCCGGTGTGCTCGATCAACTAACGCTCATCCACGCCGATTTCCGCGACTTCAACCTGCCCCAACCAGCCAAGCTGATCAGCATCCCTTTCCACTCCATCGGTCACCTGGTCACTATGGACGACAAGCGGGAGGGACTGCGTCACATCTACGATCAACTGGCACCTGGCGGCCGTCTCATGTTTGACCATTTCGTGTTCGACCTGGAGGCGGCCCGTTCTCGTTACGGTGTGGCCAACCTGCGCGCTGAGTACACAGACCCCGAGACAGACCGGGACACCTTGCTTTGGGTGACAAGTCGCTTTGAGCCCGAGACTCAAAGGATACGCATCATCACCTGGACCGACGAAATCGATGGCGTCGGGGTGTTCGTGCGGCGACAATACCGTCGCCTCACTTTTAGCTGGTTGGAGCCGCCGCAAACGCGCCAGTTGCTGGAAGAGACGGGCTTTGAGATCGAGGCGCTTTACGGCGACTTCGACCGTAGTCCTTTCAGCGATGACTCGCCGGAGCAGATCTGGGTGGCCCGCCGTCCCCCCGGGGACGGGTAAGCCACAATGACCGCCTTGACTATTTTGGGACCACTGTCAACGTAGCAACCCGTGTCAGCGACCTGGCGCGGGGCACCGAGGCCGACAGACGGCTTTGCTTGGGGTAAGATGTGGCTGTTCTGCCTTGTCTGAGTTGAGAGACCCAGTCCTAACTTGGATAGGAGGAAGTTATGCCTAGCTACATTCTGCTGCTCGCACTCGCCAGTTTGCTGGTGCTTGTCGCCTGCCAACCAGCAAGTGTGTCCGCTCCCACGCCGACATCGCTACCCGCAACTCTCTCCCCCATCGAAACGGCTGTGACGCCCGAGATTGCACCCACAGCCACCAGACCCGAGCCGACACCAACCCCAGTGCCCACAACTCCGCCTCCCACTGAGACGCCCCTCACGCTCGACTTCACGCCCACAGCCTTACCGCTTTCCCCTCTGCCAACCGAGACGGCTGCCAATGCTGACGTTGAACACGTGCGGGCCGTACAGGCCGCCGACGGCTCTTGGACGTTTCACGTCACGGTGCGGCACCAGGACACCGGCTGGGAGGACTACGCCGACGGTTGGGATGTGCTCACCCCCGACGGCGAAGTCCTCAAACCCGATCCATCCAGCCCCTTCACCCGGCTGCTGCTTCACCCACACGAAACTGAGCAGCCCTTTACCCGCAGCCAAAGCGGGGTCGTCATCCCCCCTGAGGTCACCCAGGTGCGCGTCCGGGCGCACGACTTGGTGGATGGCTTCGGCGGGCGCGAGGTGGTCGTGGATTTGACCGTCAGCTCAGGCCCAGACTTTGAGGTGGAACGCAAATAGAAAGGAGGTGCGTCGCACCTTTGGAGATTACAGGTTGCCAATAACGGCGGAGGCGAACTCCGAGGTTCTGACTTCTTGCGCCCCTTCCATCAGGCGTGCGAAGTCGTAGGTGACAATCTTCTGAGACACTGCCTTTTCGTAGGCGCTGACGATCATATCGGCGGCCTCGCGCCAGCCCATGTAGCGCAACATCATCACACCGGAGAAGAGGAGGCTGCCCGGATTGACCTTATCCAGATTCGTATATTTAGGCGCAGTGCCATGTGTCGCTTCAAAAAGAGCGACATAGTCGCCGACGTTGGCGCCAGGGGCGATGCCCACTCCACCCACCTCGGCGGCAACAGCATCACTCAAGTAGTCGCCGTTTAAGTTAGGCGTGGCTACAACGTCGTACTCGTCAGGGCGCAAGAGCATCTGCTGGAACATAATGTCAGCGATGCGATCTTTGATAACGAGGACCCCCTCCGGCTGCTTCCCGTCGTATTCGGACCACAGCTCATCCTCGGTGATGGTCACATCGGCGAATTCCTCTTCGGCCAGCTCATAGCCCCAATTGCGAAAAGCGCCTTCAGTGAACTTCTGGATGTTCCCCTTGTGCACCAGTGTGACGCTCTTGCGGCTCTCGTCCAGAGCATACTGAATGGCCTTGCGCACCAGCCGCTTAGTGCCAAATTCGCTGATGGGCTTGATGCCGATACCCGCCCCATCAAAGAATCTAGCCCCCATCTCTTCCTTAAGGAATCTTTCCACTTTGGTGGCCTCGGGTGTGCCAGCCTGGTATTCGATGCCAGCGTAGACATCCTCCGTGTTTTCGCGAAAGATCACCGCGTCCACCTTCCAGGGTTCCCTTAGGGGGCTGGGAACGCCCTCATACCAGCGCACCGGCCGTATGCAGGCGTACAGATCAAGGACCTGGCGCAGCGTCACGTTCAGGCTGCGAAAGCCGCCACCAACAGGGGTGGTCAGCGGCCCCTTGATGCCCACAATGAACTCGCGCAGTGCGTCGAATGTCTCTTCGGGCATGTAATTTCCTTCGTAGATTCCAGCTGCCTTTTCGCCAGCATAGATCTCCATCCAGGCGATTCTGCGCTGCCCGCCGTATGCAGCCTGGACGGCCGCGTCCCAAATACGCTTGCTGGCGGTCATAATATCGTATCCGATGCCGTCACCCTCGATGAAGGCCAGCATTGGATAATCGGAGACGTGCAACTTGCCCTCGCGGATGGTGATTTTCTCCCCTTCGCTGGGAACTACGATTTTATCGAAGGCCATGTGACCCCTCTCCTTTCTAAAGGCTGGTATTAACGACAGTCGTTCCGCTATCGACTATTCACCCAGGTCACGTGCCATGCGTTGGCGAACAGACTCGTGGTCGATGCGGACTATCTGGCCAGTAATATCATCGGTAAACGGACTGGCAAGCCAAAGGAGGAAGCGAGCCACCTCCTCAGGCCGGCGAAGCTTTCCCATCTGGTTGATGCGCTCAAAGCGACCCCGTTCGGGGAACTGGTTGGGGGAGGTGTGGCGGATTTGGGTTTGCATTTGCGTATCTACAACACCCGGATAGGCGCTGTTGACTGTAATGCCATATGAGCCAACCTCGGCCGCCAGCACCCGGGTGAACTGGTCCACGCCAGCTTTGGCTGCGCAGTAGGCGCTCGCGCCGGGGATAACCTCCGTGGCTGCGCCGGACGAGATATTGATGATTTTGCCGCGAACACCGCCAACTGGATCCTGATGGATCATATGAGGTAGGACAGCGTGTGCGCAGAGGAATATGCCACCGAGGTTGACGTTGATGTTGCGCTGCCAGATGAGGGGAGGGACTTCCCACGTCATGCCGATGGGCGCCAGGACGCCAGCGTTGTTGACCAGGATGTCAACACGCCCCGAAGCTCGAAGCGTCTGCAGCACCATCAAATCTACCGACGCGGCGTCTGACACGTCAGTGGGTATGGCCAAGGCCTGACCACCGCGCGCTCGTACCTCTTGGGCTACTGCCTCAATGGCGCGACGCGAACGGGCGGCGATCACCACATCAGCGCCAGCCTCAGCCAAAGCCAGTGTCGTTGCCCGACCGATTCCCCTGCCGCCGCCAGTGATGATGGCGACTTTGTTCTCCAAAAGCCTGGCTCTGTCCATCGCTTGATCCTGAGGATTCCCCTTTCCCACGGGGATGAGTACCACAACTGACGATTGTACTGTGGTGCCCATTTCTTGTCAACGCCCTTCTAAGGGTCAACGCTCTTTCAAGTGATTTGACTTAACTCATCACCTGTGCAACGACAGCTAGGGCTTGCTCGATATGCTCCGCCTCGATTCCGTAGTGTGTTACCGCCCGGATGCGGTGTCCACCGGTGGGCCCCATCTTGACACCTCGCTCAGCTATGCGGCCGCAGAACTCGGCTGCGTCGGGAGCACCCTCTTCCAGGTTGAAGAAAACGATATTGGTTTGAACTCGACTTGGGTCAAGGGCGATACCGGGCATATCAGCCAGACCTTCGGCCAGCCGGCGGGCGTTGACGTGATCCTCGGCCAGGCGGTCTATCATCTCTTCCAAAGCCACAATGCCAGCCGCAGCGATGATACCCCCCTGCCGCATACCGCCGCCCAAAACCTTGCGAGCGCGACGTGCCTCACGGATGAAGTCCCCAGACCCACACACCAACGAACCGACCGGCGCCGAGAGGCCCTTCGACAGGCAAAAGCTTAGGCTGTCGGCGTCACGAGTAAGCTCACGCACGTCTACGCCCAAGACGACCGCTGCGTTGAAAACCCGCGCGGCATCCAAGTGAATCTTCAGGTCATGTCTATCGGCCAGAGCCCGAACTTGGCCCATGTAATCTGGCGTCAAGCAGGCGCCGCCGCAACGGTTGTGCGTGTTTTCCAGGCAGATGAGCCGGGTACGGGGGAAATGGTCATCGGCAGGGCGAATGGCTGCTTCAACCTGAGCCAGGTCCAGTGTGGCGTCGGGCTGGTTGGGGACTTGCCGGGAGTGGATGCCCCCCACCGCCGATACGCTACCTGCTTCGAGCAAAAAGAGGTGGGCCTGGTCGCCGATGATAATTTCGTCTCCGCGTCCACAATGGGTCAGCACCGAGACGAGGTTCCCCATAGTGCCGCTGGCGACAAAGAGAGCGGCCTCCTTGCCGACACGTTCGGCGGCCATTGCCTCCAGTCGATTGATGGTGGGGTCTTCGCCCAACACATCATCGCCGACTTCGGCAGTGGCCATCGCTTGTCTCATGGCCGGCGTGGGCAGGGTTACGGTATCGCTGCGCAGGTCGATGAACGGCATGGATGAGCCCTCCTGGTTATCAGATATAATCTATCGTGTTTGTTTGGGAGCTTGGTACCATTGACGCTGGCGCACCTTTTTTCGTATACTATATTTAGGTGAAAAATATGGCAAGTTGCTTATAACAGAAGAAAAGAGAGGGGGTGGGCCCTATGGTAACACCACATCTATGGCCCCGTTCGGTGAAGCGCATTGTTCTGGTTAGTGCCACCCTGCTGGTGGTCATCGCGTATGCCACCCTCTGTTCTGGACTATTTGCACTGGCTATGCTGGTGTCGTAGTGTTTGCCGGGGAAGTCCTGTCCTTGGCTTGTTCTTCCTCCTTCTGATGTAGAGAGGCCGTCGCAACGACGGCCTCTCTTGCATTAGGTATTCAAACTGGACGCGAGATACCCCACCACTCTGGTGGGTATGACGTGTCTCGAGCCTCTAGTCAAACCCGTAGTAGTCCATCACGTAAGAAGAATCCATATTGCCATCAAGACTACCCATCCAGAAGGGCTCGGTCTCGTCCCTCCATCGAGGGTCACCGGTGGCGCAGTCACATTCCAATCCGACCGCGCAATCCTGGCAGCAATAGGGGCGGCCCTCAATCACAACAGGTGTCCAGGTGATTTCTGCACCACACTCGTCGCAGCACAGTTCTTGACAGTTGCCGGCCATGCCTTGTCTCCTTTGGCTTTCAACTGTCTCTATTCTATCACCCATATTATCGGCTGTCAATAGGTTCTTTCCATAACATCGGGCTTTTCTCAAGCGCAACGGTGCAACACACCTGTCGAAGGTCCGTTGCACTTGATCGGACACCTTGACGAAGTTTGTGTTTTGCGGCACAATTACGCCTGTATGCTGGGGAGGTGTAATGTCTGGCAACACAATGACTGCTACCCAGGCTGCTGAAGCGGATCGATTTCAGGCTGACCGCGTCTCGACCATCAGCGCTGGGCACGCGGTACACGACACCTACACCGCGTTCCTGCCGTCCCTCCTGCCGGTTTTTATTGAGAACCTGTCCCTGTCCACCACCCAGGCTGGACTCCTGTCGGTCTTTTTGCAGGCGCCCTCGTTGCTTCAGCCATTTTTTGGCCACCTGGCCGACCGGTTCAGCCTGCGTTATTTCGTCATCCTGGCCCCGGCTGTCACTGCGGTGACCATGAGCTTGCTGGGCATCGCCCCGGGCTATGCCGCCCTGGCAGTGCTGCTAATTGCGGCTGGCCTCAGCTCGGCCAGCCTGCACGCAGTTGGACCGGTGATGGCCGGCCGCCTGTCAGGCCAGAGCCTGGGTCGGGGCATGGGTTTCTGGATGGTCGGCGGCGAGTTGGGACGGACGCTGGGCCCGATCGTGATTGTGAGTGCCATCGGTCTACTGACTCTGAAAGATACACCCTGGCTGATGGTTGTTGGCTTGTTTGCCTCGGTCATCCTCTACCTCCGGCTCCGCGACGTACCCGGGCGGCCTCCCAACGCCAGTGGTGGGCTCCCCTGGCGACCGGCGCTGTGGGGCATGCGTCGGCTGCTGGTTTCTCTGGTAGGGCTCATCGTGGCGCGCGCCTTCACCCTGGTGGCACTGACCACCTACCTGCCCCTTTTCCTGACCGAGGAGGGCGCCACCTTGTGGTCTGCGGGCGCCACACTCTCCTTGTTGCAGGCGGCGGGCATGGTGGGCGCCCTGGCCGGGGGCTCGGTCAGCGATTGGCTGGGGCGCAGGCAGGTGCTGCTCATCTCCCTGGTGACCACCTCCCTCTTTATGTTCGTCTTCCTGGCGGCCGAGGGCCCGGCCCGCCTCCCCGCCCTGCTGGCCCTGGGCCTGACCGCCCTTTCGGTCACACCCGTCCTCATGGCGGTGGTGCAGGAGAGCGTGCCCGACAACCGCGCCCTGGCCAACGGCACCTTCATGGCCTTGAGCTTTTCGATCCGGGCCGGGGTGGTTATCGTGGTCGGGATGCTGGGCGACCTGTTTGGTCTGCGCCTGGCCTTCACCGTCAGCGCCCTTATGCCGCTGCTGGGTGTGCCGTTTGTGTTCCTGCTGCCGGGGAAGGTGCGATCAGCAGATTGACAATTGTGCTTGGACTTAGTAAAATCAAATCTGCTAGCATATATTTGCCCCCGTAGCTCAGGGGACAGAGCAGCGGTTTCCTAAACCGCGTGTCGTAGGTTCGAGTCCTACCGGGGGCGCCTGGGATATACCTCTTATGTTTGCTGGACGAGCCCGCTTTTGGGTTACCCTTCTCATCTTGTTGCTCCTGTTGATCCCGGCCGGTATGGGTCAATGGGATGTGGTCATCTTGGTGCTCATCGGCCTGGTGGTGGGCAACGGCCTGGCATACATGCGTGGCCAGTGAAACGCCAAAACTGTGGAAAAGTCGGGGCGACCCATGGGTCGTCCCGACTTTGGTTTTGCGTGAACTCTGGGCTATAATCAGCTCCAGGTTGGGAAGGCGGGGGCCCTCCCCCCTGAAAGGGACTCACAGGCGTGAACCGTAAATCACTCCTCTCCGCGTTCTGTCTCCTCGGCGGTACCGCCCTCATTGCCATCGGCTGGTGGGATTATTGGAACCCCAATGTCATCAACCAATGGTGGTTAGGTGAGCAGATCTACCCCTTCTATTGGCGTCAACTGGCCCTGACTCTGGCAATACTTCTGCCTTTGGCGCTGCTGGCTTGGGGGTTAGGAGTGGCAGCCCGCACCCGGTCCGAGGACACCTCGTCCGCAGGGCGCCGACGAGGCGCAGCCTGCGGATTTGCGGCAGCCTTGGCCATCCCCCTCATCCTGGTACTCAAATATCAGGTCACGTGGCTGGGGATCAACTACGGAAGCTCAGTTTGGGCCTATGGCTTCATCCTGGTGCTGAGCGTCCTCATCACCTGGCTGATCTGGCCTGTCCTGAGAAACCAGCGACTCCTTGCCTGGCTCGACCGCCAAGGTCCGATGATCATCCTCATCGCGATCCTCATCTACGTGGTGGTCTACGGGGGGCTGTCCATCGCCCGGCAGGCCAGCTTTCGCACCCAGGCTCTGGGATTGGGCACCATTGATCAGGCAATATGGAACACGTCCAGGGGACGCCTCCTTGAGTATACCCCTTTGCTCGTGACGTTTGACGACGAGACACAAGACATGTCGCCACGCAGTCGATTGGCTGACGGCCGACTGGAGCTGATCTTGTTGCCCCTGTCAGCCTTCTACTGGGTGTGGGCTGAGCCGCGCTGGTTGATGGCCTTGCAGGTTATCCTGCTGGCCGGGGGCGCCATTCCCCTGTATCACCTGGCGCGAGCCCAGTTGGGGGATGGCACCGCTTCGCTGGTCATCACCCTGGCCTACTTGGTTTACCTGCCCTTGCACTTGGTGACAATAGCTGGCTTTCACCCCTCAGCGCTGATGATCCCTTTCTTACTATGGGCGTGGCTGGCAGCAGAACGGGGTCGCTGGCGAAACTACTACATAGCCATTATCGTTGCCTTGCTGTGTGGGATTGACGCTGCGCTGGCCTTGCTGGGTATAGGACTCTATTTCCTCTTCAGGGGAAGGCCATATCGCCGCCACGGTGCCCTGACGCTGCTCCTCGGCCTGGCCTGGCTGACGCTCGATATGGTTTTGGTGGTGCCTTGGGCGAGGAGGGTGTACGGGCCGGAGGGATATGGGGGAATGGAGGGAGATGTGTCAGGTATCGCCCCGTGGCTGCTGACTCATCCTCTGGATGCCTTAGGCACGCTGCTAGATCGCGAGAAACTTCAGGCGCTGGTTGACCTTCTGGCGGCTGTTGGCTGGATTCCGATCCTGGCACCTCTCCGCTTGCTGCTGGCGCTGCCGGTGTTGGTCTACAACTTGCTGACCAGCTCCCCATATCAGGACGTGATCCGGGCCCACGATCTGGCATCGGTCATTCCCTTCGTGTTCATCGCTCTCGTAGGGGGAGCCATCAATGCGGGTAACTTGATTGCCCGGTTCTCTGAGAAAAAAGAGGAGGCGCCAGGGCTTCCACGGGCGGAGGGGGTTCGCCTGGCAACTCTCTTTGCGCTGACAACGGCGTTTCTGGTTGGACTGTTCTTCAGTCCACTGCCTCCCGGTTGGGGATTTCGACCAGCCGACTACTACCAGGTTGGTGAGCACGAACAGGCACTCGCTCGTACGCTGGAACTCATCCCGGCAGACGCCGTCGTATCCGCTCAAAGTGGCCTTTTCCCACATCTCTCCCGACGCCCTGTGGTTTATCTCTTTCCAACGGTGGCCGACGCGGAGTATGTGGTGCTAGATCTGGATTATCGTGCCGATAAGGCACCCCTGGATGATGAACTGTTCTTCTCCACCCTTGATGGACTGCTGGCCGACCCCGATTTCCACGTCGTCACTTTCGATAGCGGTGCGCTCTTGCTGAAGCGCGGCCCTGGCCAGGCCCCGCCAGGCTTTGCCGAAACTTTGGCGGATTACCGGGCAGGTCTATACCGCTCGGCAGTTAGCGATTATCGGGGACCTACTCGCCTGCAGACAAACAATATGTACGAGGCAGAGGTGGTGTTAGAGAATCGGGGGACCCAGAGCTGGCAGACCGCCGGTCCCTACCCCATCTATCTCAACCATCATTGGTGGGCTGCAGATGGCAGCCCGGTTGAGTGGTATGGACTCCCGACTCCCCTGAAACGAGTCGTGAGGCCAGGCGACATCCTTGCCCAACAGGTTCGTTTCGTCACGCCCTCAGAGCCAGGCGACTACGTGTTGGAGTGGGATCTGGTACAAGAAAGACAAACCTGGTTCGGCGACCGGGGTAGCATCACACTGCGCGTAGACGTGCGGTCGAGCAAATAGCAAAGAGGCAAGGGGAAGGGCGGCACCAGGACGTACTACTCCAGTGCCTCAAGAATGTCGTCCAGCAAATCCTCTTCCATAAAAGAGCCTTTCTGCAGGAGCGACTCTACCCGCCCATCCAAGCGATGCCGCTCATTGGGTGTCAATTCCTTGGCCGTGACAACAATGACCGGCACGTCCCGCAAATCTTCTTCCGATTTAACGATTTCGAGCAGGGTGAAGCCGTCCAATTCCGGCATCATCAAATCCAGCAGGATCAGATCGGGCCGCTCGCGGCGGATCAGGTCCAGTCCAGTGCGCCCGTCGTGTGCCTCGAAGATCTGGTATTTGCCGCGCGCCTGCAAGATCCTGCGCAAGAGTCGAGCGGCATCCGGCTCGTCTTCGATGATGACCACTCGATTGACCCGTCCGTCAAGACGGTTTAGGGCTGTCAGTAGACCCTCACGCGGCGCCGGCGAGCGAGATGCCAGGGCTGCTGCTTCAGTGGTCCCCACCGTGCTGGACCAATCATCGCCCAGCAGGTGCTTTTCGACGGGGAAGGTGTGCCCAGAAACATTGACGACCACCGTTTCATCGGGCTTGATGATCTGCTGTCCCAATAGCTTGAACACCCCGGCGCATGCCAGCGCTGCTGCCGGCTCCATCGACAGACCGTCCATTTTGGCCATCACGTGCATAGCGCGGAAGGCCTCCTCGTCGGTGACGGCCTCCATCACGCCGCCGTGTTTCAGGATGACATCCCGCAGGAAGGGATATACTGCGCCGGGACTACCTGTGGCCACGGTGGTAATGCGCGTCTGAGGAGCGGTCACGTCTTCTGCCACATCCAGTCCAGCTTTAAAGCTGTTGACCATCGGTGCGCAGCCGGCAGCCTGAATCAGGGCCAATTTGGGCATCTTGTTGATGAAACCCATTCTGCAGAGCTCTTGGAAGCCCTTCCACACGCCCACTGGCCCGAGGCCACCGCTTACCGACTGTACGTACCAATCGGGTTCGCGCCACCTATGCCGCTGCCCGAGATTCAGACAACTTGGGGCAGCTCCACCGTCGCTCGTCATCCAGCCCAGTTGCTCGGCAATCTCAAAAGCGACGGTTTTCATGCTCTCTTTGGCAGCGATACTACGCACACCTCGGTCAACATACAAATCTTTGTAATGAGCAAAATTGGCTGCCACGATTTTGGTGCGGTCGTAGGTGCTCGTAACTTTGACGACTTCGCTGCCATACAGCGCTACCTCACGCATCTTGTCTGCCGGAACTGCGCTGGTCAGAAAAGTCCACAGCTTGATGCCAGCTCGCGCACAGTAGGCCGAATAGGAAATAGCCACGTTGCCGGTCGATGCGACCACGGCTTCGGTCATCCCTGCTTCCTTCATAGATGAGATGGCAAGTGATGCCTGGCGGTCCTTGAAAGAACTGGTAGGCCCTTGTCGCTCGTCTTTGAAGTAAAGATGCCCGTGGCCTAACATCAATCCTAAATTGGCGGCTCTGAGCAATGGTGTACCACCCTCTCCCATCGAGACAATATTGTTGGGATCCTGGAGCGGAAGCAACTCCCAGTACCGCCACATCGTATTGAAAGGCCGAAATGGCAATTGTTTGCGCCATACCTTGGCCACAACTTGCAAATCATAGTCCGCATCAAGCCAGTCATGACCACACCGCTCACAATTCGCCACAGGGCGAACATAGACAATTCGATGTCCGCATTTGGCGCATGTCACGTAGAACTGCTTTTCCATATAGTACTCTGCCTGATTCCGTTTCCCAACCTGACAATCCAAACCTGAATTATGTCCTACTGAGGATGATCTTCGCAAGCACTTCAGAGCTCAGACACCTGTGACACAGGTTGGCCTGACTCTATTCGGCTCAACGCTCTCCCCAGATCTTCCAAGAGCTCGTGCTCGGTAAAGAGTCCCTTGCGCAGCAATACCTCAACCTGGCCAGTGAGCTGTAGCTGCTCTTCTTCCTTCAGTTCTTTGGCAGTGATGACGATGACAGGAATGTCGCGCGTTTCCTGCTCTCGCTTGACAGCTTCCAAGACAGCAAAGCCATCTACCTCGGGCATCATCAGATCGAGAATAATAATATCCGGTTTGCGCTGGTACACCAGATCTATGCCAGCCTGCCCCCCATCGGCCCCGATCACCCGATAACGATGTCGCGCCTCAAGCATACGGCGAATTAGCAAGATGTCATCAGCCTGGTCATCTATGACTAGAACTTCTACCTCTTCCTGCTGCTGATCCAGGCGTTCAAGGGCGGCAAGCAATTCTTTTTCCATAACGGGCTTTACCAGGTAGTCAGCAGCACCCAGACTGAAGCCGAGCCCCTCGTTGCTGACAATGCTGCAAATGACTATTGGGATCTGCTGGGTTTGTGAACAGTCTTTCAATTCCCGGAGCACCTGCCAACCGTCCTTCGCTGGCATCAACACATCAAGGGTTATCGCAAACGGCTGTAATTCTACAGCCCTATCGAGCACCTCCTCACTGTTGGTGAGGCCAACGACCTGATATCCTTCGCACTCCAGGTAGCGCCGGTACAAGCTGATTACACCAGGATCATCATCCACTGCTAACACCACTCGGTGCGCCGCACCCGACGATTCCTCTTCTTTACGAGCCTCAGCTATTTCCATTCTGGGTTCTGTCTGCGTATAGGTGGGCAGGGTGACTGTGAACGTCGAGCCTACGCCCAGTTGACTGTCCACTGTGATCTTGCCGCCGTGCATTTCAACGAAGTGTCGGCTGATAGGCAACCCCAAGCCAGTCCCACCAACACCCCGTGTTGCGGAGCCGTCTACTTGGGTGAATTCTTCGAAGATGGTCTCCAGTTTCTCTTCGGGGATGCCCACGCCGGTGTCGATGACGCTAATGGTGATCCATTCGTCGTCGTAGTCAGTCGTGAGAGTGATCTTCCCCTCTTCGGTGAATTTGGTTGCATTTGAGACGAGGTTCAATAGAACTTGGCGCAGCCGGGTCGCGTCAGCCCAGATATTTGGCAGATCGTCAGGAACATGCTGCTCCAGTTCGATAGGCCTATCCTTGACCAACCCCACCGCCGAAGACATGACCCCTTTAATGATCGGTTTCAAGTCCACCTCATCAAAGTTAAGTTCCATCTTGCCGGCCTCAATCTTCGACAGGTCCAGGATGTCGTTAATAAGACCCAGCAGGTGTTGACCACTGGTGTAGATAGCGTTCAGGTCAGTCTCCTGCATCTCGGTGAGGGGGCCGTCTATGCCCTTGAGGATGACGCGGGAGAAGCCAATGATCGAGTTGAGAGGCGTCCGCAGCTCGTGAGACATGTTGGCCAGGAACTGCGTCTTGAGTTTATCCATCTCGCTCAGCCGCTCGGCTGTCTCCTTTTGCTCCTCAAAGGCGCGCATATTAGTGATGGTGATAGCTGCCTGGCCGGCCAGCGTCTGACAGAAGTCCAATTCGGCCTCGCCCAGTGTCCGCGCTTGCCCTCCCACATAGTCGATCTCTAGGCTGCCGATGAGTTCGTCTCTCACCAAAATGGGTACTAGCAGCATAGATCTGACATTCCTGCAGGCCTCTTTGTCCTCATAAGAGACAAAAGCAGGGTGCACACCTACGTCTTCAATCGCCAGAGGCCCTCGGCTATCGCGCAGGATCACATATGCAGGGTTGCCGGCTATTGAGATAGGCGCCCTTGGTCGGTAGCTAGTGGACGGGTGCTCAGCTACAATCTCGCCATACCCGTATTCGTGGTGGTAGATAGTCAGCCGACATTGGTCGGCCCCCAACCGACTTGCCATCTCGTCCACCAAGATTTGGTAGAGCGTGGGCAGGTCGGGACTGGTGGTAATACGCTGGCTGGCACGATAGAGAGCTTCGGTCTCGGTCAGCGCCCTCTGAGTCTGTTCAAAGAAGCGAGCATTTTGGATGGCGTTTGCGAGCTGGTCGGCCATTGTTTGCAGCGTGGTAATATCTTCACGGCTGAAAGCTGTCTGGGAGGTACTCTGCACGCTGAGAGCGCCAATAGTTTCACCTCGGGAGATAAGGGGAAGTGCCAATTCTGATCTGGTATCGGGCAAGAAGGGGTTATTGAAGCGGATGGCCTCTTCACCCACATCAAGGGCCACGCGCGCCTTGGCGTTGGCCATACACCAGCCGATCATCGAATCGCCGCCAATCTTCAGTCGGTGCTTCTGTTCTAGCTGAATTTGGCCAGCTTCGCCCGTGCCAGCCCGCAAAACCGCCCATTCATCCGCCCCGTCCGCCATAAAGAGACCCACATAGTAGAGCTGAAATCGATCACGGATCAATTCCGCCGTCTCGGTCAGCAGTTGGTCCAAGTTCAGAATCGACGTAGCTGCGTGGGAGACTTGGGCAGCCGTCTGCAATTGCACAGCTCGCTGGCTGAGCTGACCAAAGAGACGGGCATTCTCCAGGGCTACCGCCGTCAACTGTGCGACTCGCTCCAGCAACAGCACGTTGGTGATTGTGTAGGCGTTCGGACTGGAATGCCCTAAGCTTAGCGATCCCAGCACCTCCTGCCCGTACACTATGGCTATGATGACACAGGTCTGGGCGCCTGCCTGTCGCAGCGTTTCAATTTCCAGTCCTTGCAGACTGGGATCAGCTAAATCAAAGACTGTTGTTTTCCGCGAGTTGATTGCCTGAGCAGTGAGCGTGTCTTGGAGATTTACAATCCGGCCTTCGGATAGATTGTGGTCATCCTCAGCTTGCTCATCCACCGGATGGAACACCTCCAGGGTTGACATCTCCTCGTTCACCAGAGCCATACTCATATGGTCAAAGAGCACCAGTTCAGCCAGCGAATCCCGCACAACTTGGATGATGGCGTGAACGTTGAGTGCGGTTGCCAGATTACGCAGCATTTCGTTAAGCAATGCTTCTTCTTCAGCAGCTCGGCGTGTTTCCTCAAAGAGGCGACGGTTCTCGATGGCCACCGCTGCTTGAGCCGCCAGTGTCACGAAGGGCTGTAATGCTTTTTCACTTAATTGGCCTGCGTGGCGGCTCTCGATAAGCAAGACACCTAGCAGAGAACCGCGGAAGAGGATGGGAATCGTGGCCAGCGCGGCTCCTTCTCCACCAGTTACCCAACTCCGCCAAACACCATCCAAGGCCCTGTGTTTCGACGGGGCATCTTCCTGAGCCAAGCCAGAGTAGATTGTCAGATTGGGTGACACATAGTTAAAGTCAAGTTGCGCACCGACTTGGACTGGGTGGCCGTTCCGATCCCAACCGGCAGCGATTTCTAATTTATCGTCCACTTCCCGGCGCATCAGCGCCAAGCCACGTTGGAAGCCAGCCTCAGCCACCGAACTGAGCAGCACGTCAGCCACTTCGGAGACGGAGGCGGCTGAGCCGATAGCTCGACTGGCCCGATACAGCATTGACGTCTCTTCCAGGGCTTCCTGGGTCTGTCTGAACAAACTACTGCGCTCGATGGCCAGGGCTGCTTGACCTGCCAGCGCGAGGTAGGGCTGCAGATTACGCTCGGTAATCGCTCCGACCTGAGAGGTGACCATCACCAAGACGCCGATCCAGCCACCGACAGCGACCAGTGGAACGATGGCTAGAGAGCAAGCGCCAGCAGCCACGAGTGCGTGTCGTTTGGCTTCTGGCAGACTTTCGTCAGCAGCGACGTCACTCAGAATGAGAGGTTGGTTGCGCCCTACCCGCTCCCCCATCAGGTCCTGGTTCAGAGAAAGTTGAGTACCAACTTGCCAAAGGGTCTCCGCCTTTTGTGCCCAGGAGGCAACAATGACTAGGTCGTCGGACAGCTTACCCCCCGGAGAGTCAAAGATACCCAAGAAGCATTGGTCAACTTGGGGTGACGTCAAGCTGCCCACGATCGCATGCACGATGCCGTCAACACTATCTGCAAAAGCTATGGCGCGGCTAGCGCGATATAGGGCGTCGCTTTCTTCGAGTGCTGCCTGGGTCTGTTCAAAGAGATGCACGTTCTCTACGGCCAAAGCAACTTGCGTAGTTACGTCCTCGACGAGGGCGATCTCATCAGCTGTCCACTGTCGCCCGTGTTCCGCTTGGAGTCCCAGTGCGCCAATCGCCGCGCCGCGCAGCGTGATGGGTGCCACCAGTGCAGCCTGACGTGAGCCACTACTCGTATCTGCCCGTACCACTGGCTCCTGCTGTACCATTGCTTGTTGGATCTCGTTGGGCAAGGCTTTGTCGCGGAAAGACGTCACCCCTGGCCGGATGCGTTCATAGAGGGACGCACCCGTGTCCACCGAGAACTCAGGTAGCTGCTGACGCCTGTATCTTCGGGGCAATTCTTCTGCGGCATCTAAACGAGTTCTAAGCTCTGTAACCGTTTGGGCGTTGTCGATGACAGTCGCTAACTGATTGGCCATCGCCTGAAACACGTCCATATCTTCCCGACCGAAGGCCTGCGGCTGAGTACTCTGCAGGTCCAATGCGCCGATTACTCGGCCACCCGATGCTAGGGGCAGGACCATCTCTGAATGGGCATCAGGCAGTAGCGTGGTTTCACGGTGATAAACTTCTGCATCCAAGTCTGGGGCGATGAGGGTCTGAAGATTAGCAGTACACTGACCAACTATGGAGTCGCCCCCGACTTCGAGCCGATAAGCCTGGGTCAGCACCGGGTGGTCGAACTCACCTGCGTGCTCTGTTCCTTGAGTGACCGTCAGTTCGTCCCCAGCCCCCGCCACTCGGGGCAGGGTATATGCGCGTAGCACTGCCCACCGCCCAGACTCATCGATCAGGAAAAGGCCAACGTAATAGAGATCGAGACGATCGCAGACCAGATCTACTGCTTGTTGCACCGACTTTTGCGGCTCCAGAGTCGGGCTGACAGCCAGGGAGACCTGGCTCGCCTTCTGGAATTGGAGAACACGTTCTCGGAGCCGAGTGTTGGCCGTAGTCAGCTCCTCCATATGCTCCTCAAGCTGCGATTGAGAATTGACAATTTCGACGTAATCCGCCTCCGACTTCCGGAGAGCATCAGCCAAGGAGAAGCCAAATCTCCATTGTAACACCGTGATGGCAAGAGCTACCAGACAGACAGCCAGGTATAGAGTACGTAACCCCGACCAAGCTATAGGTGTTAGCCAGACAAGGCCGATCAAAAGGGACAGAAGTAGCAGTCCCAAAAGCATAGGCAAAACATGTGACCAAGAATTGGGAAGCCTGAAGCGTTGTTCACTTGGCGCTGCTTCGAGGGAACAGATAGGCACCGCTTGAGGCCGGGTCTCTTCCTTGGCTTCCTCTGGCTTTTCTGTGACGTGCAGAGATACTTCTGCCCTCGCTAGCTCGGCAATTTTTGCCTCGGCGGGGATTCCGCCTTCGAATGGACCGGCAACTGCTGCCTCAATTATAGAGCTTTCCCCCCTTTTCCCCGTCTCCAGTTCTGCTGGGATTGATATAAGAGCTTCCGGTACTGTTGGGTCGGCAGGGCCGGACTCGATCACAACTTCGTCCTCGAGGAGATCAGAGACTATTTCCCTGAGCAGAGGTATTTCCTCCCTTTCGTCTGGCTCTAGTGCAAAGGGGACGTCGGAAAACAGGTCCTCGAGCTGATTCTTGAGGTCGTTATCGGCCATGATTCAGCAACTCCTTAGCCAGCGCCCGGTATTGCTCGGCGCCACGAGTCTTTGGAGCATAAAGGGTGATCGGCTGACCAGACGCCGGGCTCTCCCTCAACTTGGTGTCAACTTCAATGATGGTGTTGAAAATAATATGATCTAGCTTACGCTGCATTTGTTCAAGCGTAATTCGGCAGATCCTGTTGCGTCGGTCGTACATGGTCACCAGCACGCGCAGTGACAAGCCCGGGTTCGTTTTCTCCTGCGTATGCCGAACTAGTCTCATATAGCTGACGAGCGAGTGGGCAGCAAAATACTCACATTGGATAGGAATGATGAACACATCGGCTGCCGTCAGCGCATTGAGAGTTAGCGTCCCAAAGGTGGGCGGACAGTCAATTAGAATGAAGTCGTACAAGCCATCGCCCATAGCATCCAGTCCTTTTTTCAGCCGAAACTGGAAGCCCGGTTGTCCGTAGAGAGCTTTCTCCAGCACAATTAGCCCCTGGTTGGCCGGAGCGATATCCAGGCCACACACCGAGCTTTCGCGACTGATACTGACCAGCGAATTGTTTCGCAGGAGAGCATCCCCGACAGTGCGACGCAGTTCCTTTGGCCTCAATCCCATTGATAGAGTGAGGTGGGCCTGCGGATCTAGGTCAATGAGCAGCACGAAATGCCCCATCTCGCACAGGCTGGCTCCCAATGACAGACAAGTTGTGGTCTTGGCCACTCCTCCCTTTTGGTTGCTGATGGTAATAGTTGTGGTCATCGCTGGCGTCTTCTTAGCTGCCTATGGCTGGTCTGCACCATGTCCTGCTGGTGGAGCGGTTTCCAATTGCCCAAAGGCACGTGACGTCCCTAATACCCTGAAAAGCGCATCTACTGCTGTTTGTACAACACCCTCGGCACTGGTCGCACGGTGCAACTCGCCTGTGATCTCACGAGTCAGTCGCTCGCGCGCTGCGCGGCGTTGGGTTTCTTGATAGAGTCGCGCGCTTTCGAGTGCCTGCCCCAGCTGATCGACTAGCGCTTCCAACAGTACCATCTCTTCAGAAGTCCACCCTTTGTCCTCCGCGCCCTTCTCGAAGTTTAGTACGCCTATCACTTGGTCCCGCACTTTGAGAGGAACAGTCATCACATGCTCATCTTCATCACGGCTCTGCACACTCTGATTTGCCTGTACAGCTTGGAGCATCTCAGTGCGCCAGGCGCCTTCGGCCGGCTTTATGGTCTTATGGGCATAAGTGTATCCCCACTCAGGGCGGGCGCGTATTAGTTCGCGCCACGCCTGGTGGCTCAGGTCGCCGTAGGCGCGACGGCTTGCCTCAAGTGCCGCCTGGCTCTCGGCAAACAGGTATGCATTGTCCAGTGCCACTGCTACTTGATCGGCCATAGTCTGAAGCACGGCGATGGTATCCTGGTCAAATGCGCCGGGCCGAGTATCCTGCACCGTGAGCGCGCCCAGTACCTGCCCTCTTGAGCGCAAAGGGATGGCTGCCTCAGAGCGGGTCTCGGGCAACTCAGCCGTGGCCAGGCGCACGGCATCCTCACCGGCCTCCAACGCAACGCGCGGCTGGTTGCGAGCGACACTCCACCCAATCATACCCTCGCCGACTCTAATGCGGTGGCCACGCGCTAGCATCGCCTGGCCCGCTTCGCCAGAACCCGCGCGCAACACAGCCCATTCACCGGCCGTATCCAATAGAAACAGGCCCACGTAATACAGGTCAAACTGCTCGCGGATTAGCTCGACCACCCGGCGGATCAGCTTATCGCTCTCCAAGATGGATGTGGCGGCGCGGCCCACTTCGGCCGAGGCTTCCAGGTACGCCGAACGGCGCTCCAGCTCACGGGTACGCTGGGCCACACGTTGTTCCAAGTCACGATACGATCTGGACAACTCAGCCGCAAGCTGGTTGAAGGTCCTGGCTAGCAAACTCAATTCATCCGCTCCCGCAGTGGGAACGGCGGTATCAAGATGACCCTGGCGGAATGCTTCTGCTCCGGCGCGCAATTCAGATACGGGGCGAGTGATACTAAGAGTAATCAAACGAGCCAGGAGCAGGCCTAGGATGGTCACCCCCGCCCAGGCTGTGCCCAGAACTATCAACCTTTGCTGCGCTTCGGCGTACACCTCCTCATTGCTCGCTGCTACCCGGGCTTCGCTGTCCTTAACGACCAACTCGATGCGCTGTCCTATGTCATTCCCCAATCTATAGGCCTGGAATTCCAGCCGGACAGCCTCCCGACCTACCTCCTCCTGGCGGGCTGACTCTATCTCGCCAATAAGGGTTTCGTAGTCACTCAGCGCCACGAGGATGGCTGCCACAGATGTTTTCTGCTCCGGCGAGGTGATGAGATCTTGCGCCTCCTCCAGTAACAGTGTCGCCTGATCGACGTCGTCCAAGGCTTCGTAGGGACTGGGGGCGTAGTCTTGGACGTACCGCATCAGGTTCACGCGAGAAGCGGCGATGCGCGTCGAAGCCAACAACAACAATCGGTCAACGCGCGACTCAACATCTGTGACCTGCTGTAGACGGCCGACGAGAAAGCGGTAATCAGTTACGACCAACGGAAGTGATAGAACCAACAGCAATACCAGCGCCAAGAAGCCACCAATGATCCGGCGTCGGACCGTCAACCGGCGAAGGAAATGGTCAATCATTGTTCTTTCACTTTCGTATTCTAAAGATAATTGTACACAATCGGTTTCCAACCCTTGCTACAACAGAATCACGCTGATGAAGGAAGCCCGCCTGGCACATGGTCACGGTTCTAAATCTGCGTGAACCCGCTCCCAAAACTCATTGGTGTACACGTCTTCGGGTTGAACTGGCCCCTTCAATACCTTGTAGTATACCAGGGTATCAATCATCCGCCTCACGTCGGACCGATCTGTATATCCCAAGGGACGCACGGAGACCTGCACCAAGCTGGCAATCTCATTCATCATCGCGAGTTGATGCTCTCGGGTCTGCACACCACTCTTGTCGTACTTGAGCACAATATCCGCCGCTTCCTTAGGATTCTCAATCGCGTATTGCCAGCCCTGCAAACTGGCGCGCAGCATGCGAGCGCACAGATCGGGGTCTTCCTGCGCCATCTGGCGAGAGGTGAAAAGTGTGTCACCAGGGAAATCCAGTCCATAATCGGCATAGTCAATAACATTTAGCTCCTCGGGTTTCACGCCGCTTTCCAGGACAACGTGGTACTCGTTGTAGATCATAGCCGAGGCGACATCCAAGTCCCCCGCCAGAAACGGGTCCATGCTCCAGCCCTGAGACACCAGATCAAAGTCCTCTGAGGCAATCCCTTCCTGAGCGACGAGGGCGTTGAATTGTGCCTCCCAACTTCCTAGCCAGACGCCAATTCGCTTGCCAGCAAAATCATTCGGTACCTTAATCCCCGAGGATTTTCTGGCGAGCAGCAGTAGGCCGTTTGCCTGCTGGATCTGTCCGATGCTCACCAACGGCTTTCCTTGCTGGATAGCTACGCTTAGGTCAGCAAGCAAGGTCGTTCCAAAATCATGCGTTCCAGACGCCACCAGATCAACGGGAGCCAGGTCGGGGCCACCAGGATGTATCGTCAGGTCGATTCCTTCCGCACGGTACCACCCCTTGTCCAACGCGACATAGTACCCGGCAAATTGGGCCTGAGTAACCCACTGCAATTGCAAGGAGACTGGCTCCAAGGCGGGAGGCGTAGGTGGTTTGGACACGACCGAACAAGCTGTCATGGTCACTACGCCAAGTATCAATGCAAATAAGCGCAGTCGGCTTTCAAAGATCCGCACGATAAATCCTCCTCATAGTCAAGAAAGGAGCGGTTTGTGTCTTAGTTCTTGGAGCTAAGATATAATGTTGCCCCAAGGAAGCATGGTTGTCCTAATAAGCTCGTCTATCCGCACTAGTTGCCTGGTTGAGCCGTCTCGCCCTTCATCCTTACCTCGACCTTGGCAAGACCTAGTGCATCTCCGATTTCGCGAATGGCTGTCCTTAGCACCGTGTCGATATCCAGTGTCTCGCGCATGCGATTGGTAACCTCACTGATCAGTTGCTCTCGAGCGGCACGACGCTGGGTCTCTTCCAACAAGCGGGCATTTTCCAAGGCCAACGCCAACTGACGACTGACCGCCTCAACCAAGGCGTGATCTTCCTCAGACCATTGACGAGTTCTCTCGGGGTCTTGCAAGGCCAGCACGCCAATGGGCTGACCACGTAATACGATCGGCGCAACCAGATTCGCCTGTCCCTCTCCATCGCCGTGGTCATCTGCTGTGATCGCCCGGCCATCGACAAGGCCGCGCACCATCTCAGGTTTCCATAGATCGGGTTCGGCGGCGTCTTGCGCCGGCATGGCTGTATCCGTCGCGGACTGTTCATAAACGAAACCAACTTGCCGCAATGTCTCCTGCTTCCGCTGGCCAAGGTAATCCTGCCACCTACCCCGAAGGTAGCCACGATGTGTTGCTTCTACCTCAGCCAGGGCGGCTTGGGTCTGTTCAATCAGACGCCGGTTCTCAATATAGCCACTCACCCGGTGGGCGATGCCACCCAGCAGCACGCTGTCTCTATCGAGGAACTTGCATTCCTCACGGTAAGCAAGGTACAGCCGGCCCACCACTTCGTCACCGACTCGCAAGCTCTGCACCATGCGGCAGGGTAGCGTAGTGGCTTCGGCTGTGCCATAGACCTGGCCTTCTAGCTCAATGGCCACCGCACATACGTCATGGTAGCGCGTGGCAGGCGGAATGCGCTCCGTCACCCAATGCAGGAATTCTGGTAGTGATGGGGTCTCGTCTATCTTTCGGCCAATATCGTTTAGACAGTCAAGTTCTCTGATCCGCTCACCTAACAGCGAAGCGGTTCGCTGTTGCTCATCGAACAGGCGAGCATTTTGGATGGCGTTGGCCACCTGGTCCGCCATCGTTTGTAACACAACGACGTCCTCGTCGCTGAAGGCGGCTTCCTCCTCACTCTGTACCGTCATGGCCCCAACGACTTGCCCCCGCGCAATCAATGGCAACGCCATCTCCGACCGTGTCTCAGGCAGAAACGGGTTGTCAAAACGCATAGCCTCCTCGCCTACGTCTAGCGCAATGCGCGCTTCCTGATTGGCAACACACCATCCAATCATGGACTCGCCGCCGATCTCCAACTTATGGCCCACGCTCAGCATCTGCTGCCCTGCGTCGCCGCTGCCGGCCCGCAACATTGCCCATTTACCTGGCTCGCCAGTCCATTCACCCGTTCGATCTACCAGGAATAGGCCCACGTAATACAAACTGAACCGCCGTTGGACTAAGTCAACCACCTGTTGAATCAGTTGGCCAGAGTCCAGAATGCCGGTAGCAGCATGGGAGACTCGGGCGGCGGTCTGCAATTGAGTGCTGCGCCGCTGCAAGTCTCTCAGCAATCGTTCACGCTCAATCTCGGCGGCTTTGCGCTCGGCGATTTCCCTTTCTAATTCGGCGTTAGCTGCCAGCAACTCAACGGTGCGTTCTTCGATCCGCCGCTCCAGGTTCTCTCGCGCTTTTTGCAGCGCTACCTCGGCCCGTTTACGCTCAGTGATGTCGCTGGCAACGCCAAGCATCTGTCGGGCAATACCATCTTCATCCACAAGTGGACGTTTCACGGTCTGAAGCCAACGCAAGTTCCCGGCCGCATCAGTGATTACTTCTTCGGGGATGAACTTCTCCTGCAACGTGTCCATAACTTCGACATCATCCCGGCGGAAGTGTTCGACTTCCTCTGGATTAGGGTTGAAGTCGGCATCAGTTCTTCCAACAAGATCGTCCACTGTCGTACCGTAGGCTTCAGCGACTGCCTGATTGACCAAGACGAATCGTCCCTCACGGTCTTTGACAAATAGGAAGTTGGGGTCAATGTCGATGACCTGTCTGAGAAAGGCATGCTGATCTTGGATCGCTTGCTCGGCCCGTTTGCGCTCCGTGATGTCTGTTGCAAAAACAATGACCCCGGCGATCTTCCCCTGCTCATCAAGATATGGGACCTTATCGGTCTGAAGCCAGCGTGTCTCGCCCGAGGCGGTTATCAGCGGTTCGATGATCCCAATTTTCGGGGTGCCAGAATCAATAACCTCCAGGTCGTCTTGATAGTAATGATCTGCCTCGCCGGGGTTAAGCTCGTATACAGATCTCCCTTCTATCTCCTCGACCAGTAAGCCCATCGTTTCGGCAGCCGGTCGGTTGAGGCGCAAGATTCTGTTTTGCGTATCTTTGTACCAGATCATCGCTGGAACAGAGTCAAATATGATCTGTTGTTCGGCACTCAGCCTTTTCAATGCCTCTTCAACTTGCCTGCGCTCATCTTGTACTTCTTGCAGCTGAATTACCTGTCGGCGTAGCTGCAGCAACTCTTCAATGAGTTGCTCTCTGGTCTTTTTGTGATCGCTCATACCGTGTCTCCTGGTGAAGAACTATCTTGCACGGATGTCGACCCACCTCCATTGCCCGGCTCAAGTTCAGTTTCAGTGCCCAGGCTAGCGTACACCCGAGGCACGCCCATAGCCCGACCTAAGTTGGTCACCGTCGTCTGCAAAATGCTTTCGACATCCACAGCACGCCACATGTGCTCGGTGATTTGACGAATAACCTGTTCGCGCCCAGCGCGCGCTTGTGTCTCTTCGAGGAGGCGAACGTTTTCCGCAGCTATGGCAGCTTGATCGCTCAGCGAACCAAAGGTACGCAATTCAGTCTCGGTCCAGGTATGCGGCTGGCGGCTGGCCGCAAACAGCAAACCCGTAGTCCGGCCCGCGGCAACCAAGGGTAATATCAGGACTGCCCGGAATCGGAGTTCCTCGGTCAGAAAGCGCTGGGCTGCACTGTCAATGCGGCTATCGATCGCCCCGGTCAGCAAGTCATCTACTACCAGCGGCTCCGCCGCCCGCTGTCGCAGGAGGTCCATCAAGTTTGACCCCCGCACGGGATACCGAGCGCCCACTTGACCGGGCAGATTACCAGAACGCTCCCAGACAGAGGCGACCTCGAACCATCCCAGATCTTGACCCTCTGCGCCGGCCTTGTACAGACTGATATCACAGTAGTCCACATAGGGGCCAACTGCGTGATCAACGATACTTTGTAGTACGTCGTCGAGACTGGTTGCCAGCGCAATGCGGCGGCTGGCGCGATACAGAGGGCTGGTAGCTTCAAGAATAGTTGCCTCCTGGGAAAACCTGAGGGCGTTATCAATGGCAACGGCGACTTGGTCCGCCATCAAGCTCAGAATGGCAATGTCTTCTTCGTCAAAAGCAGCTTCTTCGATACTTTGTACGTCCAGTGCTCCCAATAACCGATTGCCGACCATCAATGGCAGCGCCATCTCTGAGCGAGTGTGGGGCAGATCCGGGTTCTTAAAGTGAACCGCGTCCTCGCCAACATCGAGAGCGATGCGCGGCTGACGATTGGCGGTTACCCAGCCGACTATCGATTGACCACCCACGGCTAGTTGGTGCTTTCTGACCAGCATACGTTGACCGGCCTCACCGGTTGCCTGGCGTAGAACGGCCCAAGTACCACTCTCGTCAATCAAGAAAACGCCAGCGTGATAAAAGTCAAAGCGGGCACGGATGAGATTGACGACTTCCAACAGGAGCTCATCCAGACTCAGAATCGAGGTGATGGCCCGGCCCACCAGCGTGACCGTCTCGAGCTGAATGGCACGGCGCTGCAGCTTATAATTGGCCTCCTGCCACTGGCGGGTCCGCTGGATAACCTGCTCTTCCAGACCTGTGATCAGATCACGCAGTTGCTGGCTCATCTGGTCAAAAGCTCGCGCCAGCGTGCCAATTTCGTCGCGCCGCGCAGTATGAAGCACTTCTTGCGATAGGTCGCCGCTGGCGATCAGGTTCGCAATGCTGGTAAGCCCCACCAGGGGGCGGGTGATGCGCCCACTCACCAGCAAGGCGATGCCGGCAGCTACTCCAGCCATCACGAGCAAGATGGTCAGGCTGGTGACAAGAATGCCGCGCGTAAACACTACGGTCTCACTCACTTCCTGCTCAGCCAGGAGTACCATCTGAAGCTCAGGGAACCAACGATAAACACCTAGCACCGGGCGTCCCCGATAATTGATGTAGACGCTCCAACCCGTTTGCTCTTTGGACTCAGACGAGCCCAGTGCCAGACCTCGTTCCACACCTTCGCTGTGGAGTTCATGTCCCATGGACAGCTCCCCTCCGAAGCGAGGGGGAGTCAGGAGTAGCCCAGCGGCATTGACCAGATAGGTTTCCCCGGTCTGGCCCAGACCGGCTTTCTCGTTCGTCACGTTGGCCATCTGATCGAGATTCAGACGCCCCGCCAAGACACCCCAAACGCGTCCTGAGTCATCTTGTATCGATTGTGCCACAAGCATCGAGGGACCCGCAGTGTACAAGGAATAAAAAGGGGGGTGAAGATAGGAGCCTTCTTGTCCTTTGACAAAATAGGCTTGCTGGGCGTGTGATGCTCCCACTTGGCTTGGATCGCTGGAGAGGAGCACCTGGCCGGACGCGTCGAGCAGAAAGAGTTCCTCAAACCAGCTATTCTTGGAGGCGACGGCGGAGATATATTCCTGCAGTTGATCGCGTGCTGCGATGACCAGTGGGTCTTCGGTCTGGGCGCTCAGCACGTATAACATCCTGGATCGAACATCGGGCGTGCTGACGATGAGATCCAGATCTTCTTGTTGGCTCGCAACCCAGGCATTGATCTCCGACTCCTTTAACGTGGCAATGGCCGCCAGACGCTCGACTGCTGCCTGGCGCGCGTTTCGCATCGCAATGGTGGTCACAATAATGCCAGCTACTAGCAGGGACATCACCGGCAACAGCAGGAACCAGATCAGCAAAGTCTTACCCAGCCCGTGCCAAAGATGCGACCATTTGGCTGGAAACTCCCCTTGAGAGGTAACCTCGGTGCTCATGTCTTGCTTACTCCTTCATCAAGCCCCTGCGCCGGTCAGAAACCAGACGCACGGTACCGAAGGGGCTGAATTTGCCACCAGTACCTGACGGTTCAGGTCAGTAACCTACCTCCCACACCTGCTCGCCCTGCAAGACCCTGCGAATCTGTTCCGGGAATCGGTCGGGGTCAATGGGCTTGCCCAGGAATCCATCAAAGCCAGCCTGACGGGCTTTTTCCATTGAGGCCGCATTGGCGTCGGCAGTGACGGCTACCACTCTAGTATGACTGAACCGGCTATCAGAACGAAGCTTCGACAAAGCATCGTAGCCATCCTCGTAAGGCAAATGGATGTCCATCAACACCAGGTCAACCCGCGGCATGGTGTCGGCAAACTCCAGCACCTGCCAACCAGAGGCCTTCCATTCATAGCGTTGCACACCTAAGAACGCCAGCAATCGTGCTATGAGCACCAAGTTTTGCAGATTGTCCTCGACGACTAAGACATAAGCGTCTTGCGGATCCACCGGCATCTTTCTGTCTTTTTCTTGGATAGGTGTACCTTTGTCACTCATTTTTCTTCCTCAAGAATCTGGCTATTTGGCTCGGCAGAGCATCGATGTCGATGGGTTTGGGGATATATCCATCACACCCTGCGGCAAGGGTCCTTTCGCGGTCGCCTTTCATAACGTTGGCTGTCATAGCAATCACAGGTACTCGTGCCATAGAGGGTAACTGCTTGAACCGCTTGGTCACTTCGTATCCATCGATCTCCGGCAGGTTGATGTCCATCAGCACCAGATCGGGGGTATCCGACTCGAGCCATTCGATCCCCTGAGCCCCATCTTCGGCCTCAACCACGCGGTAACCTTCCGCTTCCAGGACGCGCCTGACCAACATGCGGTTGTCAAAGTTATCCTCGATGTAAAGTATGGTTGCGCTCATTCCACGTCGACCTCCTCGGCTGCGCAATACTCAGATGAGGTATGAGCCCCCTCAGCACTCCTCTTGCTTTCATTGGGCTGGATGCTGCTGCGCATGAAGTATCCCTTCAACCAGATCGCGTAGGGTCTCCATTTGAAACGGCTTGGTCAGATAGCCATCAATCATCAGCTTCTGGGCCTCATTTTCGATCTCCCCAGACCCATACGCAGTCATCAGGATTATCCCAATGGCAGGTTGCAACGACCGAGCTGCAGCCGCCACGGTGAGACCGTTGATGCCCGGCATTTTCAAATCGGTGACCAGCACCTGGTATTCCTCGAGGGCTAGTTTGTCCAGCGCCTCTTCTCCAGAACCGACGCCTTCCACCCTGCAATTCAGCCCTGCCTCTGATAGCCCCCGACGCAAGAAAAAGACAAGGGTCTGTTCATCATCCACGATAAGAATGTGATTTGCATACACAGATTTGCCTCCACGCTCCCCTACCTGGGACGCGGTCGCCGAAGTTGATGATGAATGCGTACTGCTTGCCATTGAGCCTCTAAGCCCATGCCCCTCAAATAAGATGCCGGGCACTTGCGACGGGATGGCTTATTGGGAACAACACCTGCGACGATCCTCGCTGGAGCGCTCTTTAGGCGCTCTCAAAGTGCCCGGCAACTCTCCTCCTATTTTTTTAAAGAATCGGCTTTAGACCTGCTTAGCACTTATCCAGCAATGACTCTGCATCTTCATTTGCAGATCAGACGTAAACTGCTTGCAGGAATACAAACTCATTTTGGACAAACGCTAAGCTGCCCATGGCTAGTATCTCTAATATAGCACATTTTGTATGGTACTGTTGTTACAGGTTGGTTACATTTGTCATCAATACAGGGTGGGTTGGCCCCTATCGCATATCCAACCACCTGGGCCAGCCCCCATGCCACCGTTAGGCAAAGGCCCGGACTTCTGGTAAAATATCGGCGACCCCGTACAAGTAACATCTCACTTAAAGAATAGTCTACTTTTAACTCCAAGGAGGGAGTAACCTATGCACCCCTCGCCCGATGTCGTCATCGTGAGTGCCTGTCGTACGCCCATGGGCAAGTTGCTGGGCAACCTATCGTCTCTCTCAGCTCCCCAGCTAGGGGCCGTGACCATCGCCGAAGCTGTGAAACGGGCCGGGGTTGATCCCAGCCAGGTTGACGAAGTGCTGATGGGCAACGTGGTCCCCGCTGGTCAGGGCCAGGCGCCAGCCCGGCAGGCCGCCATAGGCGCCGGATTGCCCCCCGACATTGGCGCCACCACTATCAACAAGGTGTGTGGATCGGGTCTCAAGGCCCTCGCGCTGGGCTCGGCCTTAATCCGAGCTGGTGATGCCGAGATCATTGTAGCTGGCGGTATGGAGAGTATGAGCAACGCTCCCTATCTGCTGCCTAGGGCGCGCACCGGCTACCGGTTGGGCGATGGCACACTTGAGGACGCCGTCGTTCATGATGGGCTGTGGTGCGCCTTTGAGGATCACCACATGGGCGTTTCAGCTGAGTTCATTGCCGACCAGTTCGAGGTCTCACGCGAGGAGATGGACGAATTCGCCTTCCATAGCCACCAGAAGGCGACGGCGGCCATCGAGGCCGGCAAGTTTGAGGCCGAAATCGTGGCGGTCGAAGTGCCTCAGCGGAAAGGCCCGCCCCAATTGATCAAGGCCGATGAGGGCCCGCGCCCCGACACGAGCACGGAAGCCTTGGGCCGCCTGAAACCGGTCTTCCAGGATGGCGGCAGAGTGACAGCGGGCAACTCGTCCGGCCTCACCGATGGGGCCAGTGCGATGGTGATTATGAGCCACCAGAAGGCGGAGGAACTGGGCGTACAGCCGCTGGCCCGTATCACCGGATTCGCGCAGGCTGCCGTCGATCCGCTGTGGCTGTTCATCGCCCCAGTGCACGCCGTGCGCACGTTGTATGACAAGACCGGCCTAAAACAGGAGGAGGTTGACCTCTTCGAGCTCAACGAGGCCTTTGCCTCTCAGATGCTTGCCGACGGTAAGGAACTGGGCCTGGACTGGGCTAGGGTCAACGTCAACGGCGGCGCCATCGCCCTGGGCCATCCCATTGGCTGCAGCGGCGCACGGGTGATGACCACGCTTATCTATAACCTGAAAGACCGCGACCTGAAGACCGGCATCGCCTCCCTGTGTCTGGGCGGTGGCGAGGCAGTGGCCATGAGTGTCGAGATAATATGACCTTTTCAGCAAGCACATCCAGGAGGTCCCAATGATGCAGGCGAAAAAGATTATCAATGACCCCAGGAACGTAGTCCCGGAACTGCTTGAGGGGCTAGTCGAGGCCTACCACGGAAAGGTGATGAAGTTGGAGGGAGTCGCCGCCCTGGTTAAGTTTAGTCTGCCCGAGGGCAAAGTGGGTCTGTTGATCGGTGGAGGTAGCGGGCACGAGCCGCTCTTCCACGGTTTTATAGGGGAGAACCTGGCCGATGGCGCAGCCTGCGGCAACATCTTTGCCGCGCCTACGCCGGACGTGATCCTGGAGGCAACTCGCGCCTTGGACCAGGGCTATGGTGTGCTCTACCTGTACGGCAACTACGCAGGTGATAACATGAACTTTGACATCGCCGCCGAGATGGCCGCCGACGAAGGCATCCAGATCCGAACCATTCGTGTCTGGGACGACGTGGCCTCCGCCCCACCGGAGCGGATGGACGATCGGCGGGGAATCGCCGGAGACGTCTTCGTGATCAAGATTGCCGGTGGGATCTCGGCCACGACCCAAGACCTCGAAGAAGTATATCGAGTAACGGCCAAAGCCCGGGACCACACCCGCTCTATGGGTGTTGCCGTGTCAGCCGGTTCCATCCCCGAGACGGGCGAGCCCACCTTCGAGCTGCCCGACGATGAGATCGAAATCGGCATGGGACTGCACGGCGAGGCCGGCGTTTCGCGGGAGAAACTGCTGCCCGCGGATGCGCTGGTCGAGAAAATGATGGGCCGCATCCTTACCGACCTACCCTTCCAGCGAAGTGACGAGGTGTGTCTCTTGATCAACGATCTGGGGGCCACAACCATGATGGAGTTGCTGATCGTGAATCGTCAGGTGCGCCGCATCCTGAGGGATCAAGGGATAGCGGTGTACGATACCTTGATGGGCCGGTTCTGCAGCTCCCAGGAAATGGCGGGCTTCTCCATCACCTTGATGAAGCTGGACGATGAACTGAAGAAGTACTACGACATGCCTGCCCAATCCTTCGCATTCACCAAGGCCTGACACGATGGGAAAACATCAATTACGCCTCCAAGAGGCCGTGGATATGTTCATCCACCTGTCGGACCGTATGGTGGACAGCAAGGACCTTCTGACCCAGGCTGACAAGGCCATCGGTGACGGAGACCACGGCGTCGGCATGGCCCGAGGCTTTGAGGCAGTTCGTGGAAAGCTGGAGAGCGGGACCTTCACCGCGCTTGACGAGCTGCTCAAGGCGACGGGTATGGCTCTGATGACCTCGGTGGGCGGCGCGGCAGGGGCTGTTTTTGGAACCTTTTTCCGAGGCGGCGCCAAGCAACTTGGTGGCCGCCAGGTATTCGACGCCGATACGCTGTCGCTTATGCTTCTTGACGGTCTGGATGCCGTACAAGCGCGAGGCAAAGCCAGGTCAGGCGACAAGACCATGGTGGACGCCCTTGAACCGGCCGCTTTGAAGTCTCGAGACTTGAGGTCAGCTCCATTGGACGAAAGCCTGCTCGCTGTCACCGAGGCCGCCAGGGAGGGAATGGAAGCCACCAAAGACATGGTAGCCAGCGTAGGCAAAGCCAAGACTCTGGGTGAGCGGTCTCTGGGCCATCCTGACCCAGGGGCCTTATCCACCTATTTGATCCTCGAGTATATGTCAGAGTATATGACAGAGCGCTAATATGCAGAAGATTGGATGGTTGGACCGACACCAGCCTTCCCACTGGCTCATAATAGGAGGTCACTCGAATGGATCTGCAACTCAGTGAAGAGCACCAGATGATCCGCGATGCGGCCCGCGATTTCGCACAAAATGAGATCGCCAAGGTAGCCGCCCATTATGATGAGACTGGGGAGTTTCCCTACGAGACGATCAACAAGATGGGGCAGCTTGGCTTCATGGGCGTTGAAGTGCCCGAGGAGTACGGCGGGGCTGGCCTGGACACCATGTCTTATGTGCTGGCCATGGAAGAGATCAACAAAGTGGATGCCGCCCACGGCACGATTATGTCCGTCAACAACTCTCTATTCTGTTACGGCATCCTGCGTTTCGGTACTGAAGAGCAAAAGCGCAAATTCGTGACGCCGGTTGCCACCGGTGAGAAGGTCGGCGCCTATTCGCTCACCGAGCCTATGTCAGGCTCCGATGCGGCCACGATGAAGAGCCGCGCTGTGCGCCAAGGGGATCATTACCTCATCAACGGCACCAAGAGCTGGGTCACCAGTGGCCCAGCCGCCCACTATATCATCGTTTTCAGCATGACCGATCCCCAACAGAAGCACCGCGGCATCACCGCCTTTATTGTCGAAAGCGATAAACCGGGCTTCCAGGTCGGCCGCAAGGAGGACAAACTAGGCATCCGCGCCAGCGCCACCAGCGAGATCCACTTCGAGGACTATCGGTGCCCGATGAAGAACCGGCTGGGCGAAGAAGGCCAAGGTTTTAAGATTGCCATGACCGTTCTTGATGCCGGGCGCATTGGTATTGCGGCCCAGGCGCTGGGCATTGCCGAGGCCGCATACGAGGCCAGCCTGGGTTATGCCCGTGAGCGCGAGGCCTTTGGCGGCCCCATCGGACAATTCCAGGGCATCCAATGGAAGATCGCTGACATGAAGTGCCGCATTGAGGCTACTCGTTTGCTGATTTACCGGGCCGCCCTGGCCAAGCAGGCCGCCAAGAAGACCGGTGAACGCTTCACGACCGAGGCCTCCATCGCCAAACTCTACGCAAGCGAGACGGCTATGTTCTGTGCCCACCAAGCGGTGCAGATTCACGCTGGGATGGGCTACAGCAAGGAACTGCCCGTCGAGCGCTATTTCCGCGATGCGAAGATCACCGAAATCTACGAGGGAACCAGCGAGATCCAACGTCTGGTTATCGCTCGCAACGAGCTGGGGCTGCGCTGAGATGAAAGCCCTCGTCTTCCACGAACACGGAGAGCTCGATAAGCTGCAAATCACCGACGTGCCCCGCCCGGAGCCTGGGCCGGGCGAGGTGTTGATGGAGGTGAAAGCCAGCGCGCTCAATCACCTGGACATCTGGGTGCGTCGGGGCTGGCCCGGCCTTAAGCTGACCATGCCTCACATCCTGGGCGCCGATGGGGCAGGCGTCGTGGCGGCCCTGGGAGAGGGCGTGACCGGCGTTGAGGTGGGGACTCGCTACGCCATAGACCCCGGCGTCAATCGCTATCAGGATGACTACACCCGGCGCGGGCTCGACAGCGTGTCCCCCGGCTACTACATCATCGGCGAACACGCGCCCGGCTTTCATGCCGAGTATGCCATTATTCCAGCGACCAACCTTCTCCCCCTTCCTGACGACGTCGACTTCTCCTCAGCTGCTGCCGCTTCTTTGGTCTTTCTCACCGCCTGGCGTATGTTGATCCACCGGGCGCAGGTGCGGGCTGGCGAGAGCGTACTTATCTTGGGAGCCGGCGGAGGGGTGAATAGTGCTGCCATCCAGATCGCCAAGTACGCGGGATGCACCGTCTACGCCACCAGCAGCAGCCAGGTCAAGATGGAAAAGAGCCGTGAGCTGGGCGCCGATGTAGTACTCAACTACCGCGAAGACCCTGAGTGGTCCAAGACTATTTACAGACTGACCGATAAAAGAGGTGTGGACGTGGTGGTGGATAACGTCGGCCAGGCGACCTGGCACGATAGTCTGCGCGCCGTGGCCCGGGGAGGGCGCATCATCAGCGTAGGTAATACCAGCGGCCCGGTCGCCCAAACCGATGTGCGTTTCATCTTTGGTAAGCAGATCAGCATCATCGGCAGCACCATGGGCAGCCACCAGGACTACCGGGATGTGATGAGACTCGTCTTCAACGGCACCGTTCAGCCCGTCATCCACCAGGTCATGCCTCTGGATCGGGGTGTGGAGGCCGTGGAATTCCTGGAACGCGGCGAACAATTCGGCAAGATCGTGTTGGTACCCTGATCTGCATTTGTCACGCCGATCTGCCATCTACCAGTCTACCGAATCTACTATCAACGGGAGTCATACTCATGTTAGAACCATTCTTCAACCCACGCGGTGTCGCCGTCATCGGTGCTTCGCGTGATCCGCACAAACTAGGACACGGCGTCGTCCGCAACCTGATCGAGTATCGCTACCGAGGTTCGATCTATCCTGTCAATCCGGTTGCAACTGAAATCCTGGGACACGCCTGCTATCCCACCATCGCGGAGGTGCCCGACCCGGTGGATCTGGCCGTCGTGGTGGTGCCGGCCGGAATTGTGGCTGATGTGCTGGACCAGTGTGGGAAGCGTGGTATCAAACACGCCATCGTCGTCAGCGGCGGCTTCAGTGAGACAGGGCCGGAAGGGGAAGCCCGCGAGGTCGTCCTTGCCCAGGTGGCCGAGAAACATGGCTTGAGGATCGTTGGCCCCAACTGCATCGGCACCATTGATACGCACCATTCGGTTAATACCACTTTTGTGGTGGGTATGCCCCAAGTCGGCGAGATTGGGTTCGTGTCACAGTCGGGCGCTATGTGCGTGGCGGTCATCGACTGGGCGCGCGGAGCAGGCGTCGGCTTCTCCCGCATCATCAGCCTGGGAAATCAAGCGGATGTGAATGAGACCGAAATGCTGGTCGCCATAGCTGGCGACCCACAGACGCGCGTTATCACCGCCTACATTGAAGGCGTAGCCGACGGCCGGGCCTTCATGCAGGCGGCGGAAGAGGCGGCGCGCCGTAAGCCGGTGGTGGTGCTCAAGGCCGGGCAGGGGGCCAGCGCGGCCAAGGCGGTCGCCTCGCACACTGGCGCCCTGGCCGGCAGCGCCGAGGCCTACGATGCCGCGTTCCACCACAGCGGCGTGCTGCGCGCCAATACCACTGAGGAGCTATTTGACTGGGCGCGGGCGCTGGCCTGGCAGCCGCTGCCCGAGGGGGATCGGGTAGCCATCCTGTCCAACGCCGGTGGCCCGGCTATCCTGGCCGTCGATGTGATCGAAGCAGCTGGTTTACGACTGGCTCCTCTCACCGACGCGACCCGTGAGTTCCTGCACCCCCGACTGCCCGCCGCTGCCAGCGCGGAAAACCCGGTGGACGTCCTGGCTGGGTCCGGACCCGGCACTTATGCCGTCGCCCTTGACGCATTGCTCTCGGATCCTACCGTAGACGCGGTCATCGTTATCATGGCTCCCAATGACTGGTTCTTACCCGCCAGCCTGGCCGAGGTAATAGCCGAGGCAGCAGAGGTGCATCACAAGCCGGTGTTGGCTTCTATTATGGGGCTGGCCTCGGTGGACCAGGCATTGACGATCTTGCATCAGCGGCGCGTGCCCAACTTCGCCTTCCCGGAGCGGGCTGCATCGACGCTGGCGGCCATGCTGGCTCGTCGGCGCTGGCTCGAAACTCCCGCCGAGCTGCCAGTTGAGTTAACTGGAGTTGACCAGGTAGCCGCGCGGGCTGCTCTCGACCAAGGTGACTTCGCCGGCCTGGTTGCCGCCTATGGCATCGAACTACCGCCAACACAGATGGCCGTTGACGCCAACGAAGCTGTCAGGCTAGCTGAAGAAATTGGATACCAAGTAGCCCTCAAGTTGGTCTCGTCCGACATTACCCACAAATCAGATGTAGGCGGCGTCGTACTTAACCTGGCGGATGCAGAGGCTGTGCGGGCTGCTTTCGAGGCCGTCATCACCTCGGCCCGGACTGCTTACCCCGATGCAACCATCGAAGGCGTGTTGGTGCAGAAGATGGTTGACAAGGGGCAGGAACTGATTGTCGGCGTGCGGCGCGACCCTCAATTTGGGCCGCTGGCCTTGGTGGGCAGAGGCGGCATCGAGGTGGAATTGCTGCGCGATGTGGCCATGGGCGTTGCGCCGCTGACCCGCTCACAGGCCGAGCGCATGCTCGATTCGACGCGGACCGGGGTGCGGTTGAAGGGCTGGCGCGGCAGCCCCCCCGCCGACCGCGCCGCCGTCCTGGACGCTATGCTGCGTCTGTCCCAGGCCGCCTGCGACTTCCCCGAGATCGCCGAGTTGGAGATCAACCCGCTCTATGTGCTATCCGCGGGGCAGGGGGCATATGCCGTGGACGTAAGAGGGGTGGTAAAGTAAACGCTAGAGGATCGTTGCACCGGCCACATTCATCCCACCGTCCACAACTATGATCCCGCCTGTCATAAAGTCCGAGGCGGTGGAGGCCAGGTAGAGGGAGGCTCCGGTCAGGTCGTCTGCCTCTCCAAAGCGGCCAGCGGGGGTGGCCGCCTGGATGCTATGGGCGATGGAATCGGTTCGCCACAGCACGCTGCTGAAGCGAGTCTTGATCACTCCTGGCGCGATGGCGTTGACCTGGATGTTGTATGCCGCCAATTCCTGGGCCAGCGCCTGGGTGAGTGACAATACCGCCGCCTTGCTCACGCTGTAGACGCCCATAGCCGGCATGGGCCGCAACCCTGCGGTGGAAGCGATGTTGATGATCTTGCCACCGCCTCGCTTCTCCATCTCGGGGGCGACCGCTTGGGCCACCCGGAAGTAACCCACCACGTTCACGTCAAGAATCTTGTGCCACTGACCCTCGTCGGCGTCGAGTAGTGAGCCGAAGTGGGGGTTGGTCGCTGCGTTGTTGACGGCGATGTCCACGCCGCCGAAGTGTTCCACTGCCTGCGCTACCAGCGCATGGACCGCGTCGATCTCCCCGACATGTGCTGCGAGGGCCAACGCCTGGCCGCCTCGCTCCTGGATCTTGGCCGCCACCCGATCCAGCAGCCCCTGCTTGCGACTGCAGATCACAACCTTGGCGCCTGCCTCGGAGAAGGTCAGAGCGATCGCCTCGCCAATCCCGCGCGATGCGCCGGTGACCAGTGCTACCTTGCCGGTAAGATCAAACTGCGCCCGTGCGTCCATAGGATACCTCCATTTGACATTTCTCAAGATTTGATATTACTTATAATCTTGGGATAGGGTAATTTGGATTTGAGATTTGCTGTGTTGATGCGTTGATTTGATATGAGTCGTAAAGCAAGCAAAACTGAGGCCAGGCCCTGGCGACGATGGCTACCTCGCGTCATTCTGCTGACCTTATTGGCCCTGATCTTAACCACCGCCAGCATACCCCGTGAGAGGGCATTTGACCTGAGCCTTTCTCCCTTCATCGCCGACCAGCGTTTCGACTGGGTAGGTTGGGAGACGAACGCCGTACTGGAAGAGGTAGATTGGTGGCTACGCGGGCGTCCGATCTCCAACGACCACGGATTGCAGGTCAGTCTCGTTGAGGGTAAAGACGAGGTGCTGGCTTTCTTGGACCGGCAGCGGGATATCGCCGAATTGGAAAATCGTATTCGGGATGAACTTGCCCAATTGCCGCAGCCCAGCCCCACATCCCCCTTTGAGGGAGCACCGATTCTGCCGCCCTCTGTTGCGTCGCTGGAGCGCGAATTGCAGGAGCTGCGGCATCAGCAAGAGGCGGCCGCTCCCCAAGTAGAACGCATTATGGCCGCCCAGGTGGGCCAGGTCTTGGCCGACCAAGGAATAGGACGGCGGGCTAGGGATGTGAAAGTCTGGCCGCCGGTGACCTTCCGCTTCAATGGCCTGCCCAGCTATTTGGTCATCTCGCCCCGAGATGAGATTCGCAATTACCGGGGCATCTATACGACCCCCGACATCCCCGAGACGGACCGGGCCAACCTGGAGGCAGCGATTGAGGAGGAATTGGACGTATCGGCACTGGTGGTGGACGTGGGCGGCGTCGGGAGCTGGCCGACGATGGTTATCGACAATGCGTCGCTGCGCAGTCTGCTTGACATTGTCGCCCACGAATGGACTCACACCTATCTACTCCTCCGTCCTCTGGGGCTGCACTACAGCGACAGCCGGGACCTAACCACCATGAACGAAACAGTCGCTTCGATCGTGGGGGGTGAGGTCGCGGATCTGGTGATCGCGCGCTATTACCCCGAGTTGGCCCCACCTCCGGTGACGGAACCCCAGCCCCCCGCCGAAGAGAAAACTTACACCCACGAGGACTTTAATCAAGCCATGCGCCGCATTCGCCTGAACGTGGATGAGTTGTTGGCCGAGGGACGCGTAACCGAAGCGGAAGAATATATGGAAGCGGAACGGCAAAAACTGGTGGCGCAAGGCCACAATTTGCGCCGCCTCAACCAGGCCTATTTCGCCTTTCACGGCAGCTACGCTACCAGTCCTGCTTCGGTGGACCCCATTGGTCCCTGGCTGCGCCAGTTGCATGCCCAGAGCGGCTCG
>Ga0209536_100001094_pt1 | contig 44822 bp, 22 predicted proteins | sample DeeMarSeWOR28_12_FD_187461 | JGI IMG/M metagenome (GOLD analysis project Ga0209536, IMG submission 187461) | Marine sediment microbial communities from White Oak River estuary, North Carolina - WOR-2-8_12 (SPAdes) (version 2) | ecosystem: Environmental > Aquatic > Marine > Intertidal zone >...
ATTGACTTCTAAAGGTGGATAAAAAAAATCAGACAGATATGAGACGAATAACCATAAAAACAGTGATTCTGGGACTGCTCCTGGTGAGTACAGGCTGCAGTGAGGATTTTCTGGAGGTGGAAAATAAGAACAACCTCACAGAGGGTAGTTTCTATCAGACCCAGAATGATTTTCAACTGGCCCTCAATTCCTGTTATTCCCCACTGGCCGGACGCGGCATGTTCGGCCTGAGGTTTCAGTTTATCTTCGGCACCTGGGAGGACAGGATCCTCTTTGAAACAGAGGGCAGGGACAAGCTGGCTGTGATGAATTCCAGCAACGGCGACAACAGTCAGATCTACCTCGATTGCTATTTCGGCCTTTACAGGACCACCAAGTTGCTGGTAAAACTGGCAGAAGCTGGTGAGATAGAGGGGTTCCCCCAGGAGGCCAGGGATCAGATCGAGGCGGAGGCCAGGGCGCTCAGGGCGATGTATTACTTTTACATGGTGGTACTGTACCACAGTCCCGTTTTCTATGACGAAGAGAGCTTCCCGGTGGATTACAATGAGAATTTCAGCAACGGGGACCCGATCCAGTTCTGGGACCGGATCGAAGCGGATCTGACATTTGCGATTCCGCGTTTACCCCATAAATCGGAGTATGCCGACGAAGATATGGGGCGGATCACTACAGGAGCTGCCAGTGCACTGCTGGGGAAAGCCATGCTGTTCAAGTATTATCATTATTATGCCAGTGCCGGAAATCAGAACAGTGGCGAGGCAGCAGCCGGCCTGAATACGGCCAGGGATGCCTTTCTGGATGTGATGAACTCCGGCGAGTATGAACTGGTGCAACCCCTGGCTCCCAAAACCCGGAAGGATTACCTCTATGCGCTGCTCTCCAATACGGCCTACCTGGACCTGCAGTCGGAAAACAACTCCTATCCCTCGGAAAACAACAGTGAGTCTGTCTGGGAGGTGCAATTTTCCGATGTAAGGTTCAGCAACGGATGGTTGCCCGGATGGCAGTGGAGCGGATCCATGAACAGCCAGTGGTTCTCTGTGCACAGCAGCAGCTACAAGAACCATGAGGTGCATCCCGACTGGTTCTTTGCCTGCGACAGTGTGGGTGCCCCGGCAGGTTTTGACAGGGATCCCAGGGCGTATGCCACCTGCTACATCGATGGAGATACGATGCACATCGACCCCGATAACAGCTTTTATAAAAAATACAACTCCTTCCTCAATACCAAGCGGATCGCAGCAACACGCGGACTGGATTATCCGGATCAGCCAACCGTGGCATTCGGACTGAAGAAGTACTATTTCCCGGTCTATTCGGATGTGGCACGGGCACCGAACAACGATCCGGTGAACCGCAACGTGATCCGGTATGCCGACGTTCTGCTGATGTATGCAGAGGTGATGTTCCTGCTGGGGGATGATGGTACCGGCCTGGATGCACTCAACCTGGTGCGTGAAAGGGTGGACATGCCAACTGTAGCAGCGCTCTCACCCGAGGCCATCATTCATGAACGCGATATTGAGCTGGCCCTGGAAACCATTCGCTGGCTGGACCTGGTGCGCTGGAGTTTTGATCCCGCATGGGGAATTGACTGGGACGAACTTCTGGGCGCGGGGATCTTCCAGGTGGGTAAGAATGAATACCTGCCCATACCCATCACGGAAATCGATGTGAACAACGGGGCACTGAAACAGAACCCGGGCTGGTAACCTTAAAAAACCGGATGTCATGAAAAACAAGCTTGCATTTTTTACTCTGGCGCTCATGGGGCTGATATTATCGGGGTGCAATAAGGAAGTGCCGATGCCGGCCTCTGCCAAATTCAGTACCAACATTCAGAACAATACGCTGGGAACAAAGCAGCCATTTACCGTTTACCTCGAAGATGCCGAAGGTGAGTTTCTCGCCTATTTCAAAGGGGACAATGAAGGTACAAGCTGGGGCACCGGTTTTGGAATTCCTGTTGATCCCGGTGCCGATTCACTCTCTATTTCAGCTTATGGAATCGAAGGGACTTTTACATTCACCCTGGTCGCCACCTCTTACGGGAACTGGGGTGAAACAGTGGAGCAGGACATACAGTCCATCGATATCCAGGTAGTGGCCGAGGAGTAGCGTCCAAGTCGTAGATTTTCTTCATAGTGGTCAAGAACGGAGGTCCCTTGCGACGGGGATGGCCTCCGTTCTTTTTTGATTCAGGCCAGCTAGGGTTTTTCAGCAAAATAGTCTTCAAGGAAAGTGGCCACTTTTGCGTGTCCGAACTCATTCCAGTGGTTGTCATTGGCGATGTAATACTTCCGGATCACCACCTCGGGATCCTCTTCGCTGATGAACAACGGATAGAGGTTGATAAAAGCCATCCCATGCTCAGCGGCAAAAGCTTTCCAGCGCCGGACATACTCATCTTCTGCGGTTCCGTTCCTGATCTGCAGGTGCCACGGATGAACCGAAAGGGTCAGTTTGATCTCTTTTTCATCACACAGCTGCTTCAGCCGGAGCAGATAGTGTTGTCCCGAAGAGATTCCCTCCAATGCAAGGTCACGGAAAGATTGATCTTCGAGCCATCCGCCCATGCCGTGGAACTGTGGATTGGAGAGCAGCGTTTCATCATCAAAATGGCTGAAGAATCCCGAGTAGAGCTCCCAGATGTTCCGGTCCGGGCGGTCCCGGGCATCTTCGTAAAATGCGCCAACGCTTTCAAAGAACGCTTTCTGCTGCTTCTCGGTCCGGATACCGTCTGCCAGGTAGTAGAGGGTCGAGGCGTTCTTCAACCGTTTCCTGAACCTGTAGGTGAGGTCCCCCAGTGCACCCTTTTCTGCGGGCTCAAAATCTTTGTAGACCAACTCGTTTTGTATATCCGAGAAATCAATAAGGACCAGGATCTCATCTACCTCCAGCTTTTTTTGTTCGATCAGGTGCCTGGCTTTGAGGTACTCTATTTTCTGGCTGTAGCTGACTGCAGAGGCGTTCAGTACCTCCATCCCTTTTGCTTTAAGGCTTTCAGAGAGCCGGCCGGCAAAGGTTAGCGGGTAGGGGACGCCCACACCTTCTGAATGAGAATCTCCAAGCACCAGGATCCGGTGCCGGTCACCCTGCAGCTCCACCCTGTAAACAGCGGAATCGATCAATCCCAGTGAATTGGTTTTCAAAGGGTAGAAAAGAGCACCCCAGGCAGTCATTTTCTCCTGGTTCGGCAGGAGTCCGTGGTGATAGTAGTAGTGCCTGGTGCGGAACGAATTCAAATTTTCCGGGATCAGGATCCATCCGCTTACCAGGTCAAGCGCAGCAAATATCACCAGTGAAATCAGTATCCGTTTGGTGAGCTTTTTTTTCATGTTGACGGCTTTTGTTGTACTGCACGGATTACCACATGTTTTCCAGATCGGGGGGGGTGTAGTCATGGTTCCGGGTGTGATAGGTTCCATTTCCGGACTTTTTCCATGGGACGGCATTCCTGCGGAAAAGCCTTGCAAGCATGCTGGTGGGGAGCAGTACCACCAGGAAGATCGCTCCGAGTACAAGTTTGCTTACCACCCAGCCCAGCTTATCCCCCATGAAGAACCAGGCTTTGTGGATCACCCGGTTCAGTGAAAGGGAGAGCATCCCTGCCACACCTGTACCCAATGCCGTGTAGAGCAGCCATGGTTTCCCGAGAATCAGGTACAACAACCCGAAACCGAGCACGATAACCAGCAGCGTATCCCTGATTTTCCGGTTCTCTTTCTCCGTATGTTCCTGATGCTTCATTGGCAAAGTTGAATATTGAACCGCCTCCTCTTTCAGAAAAGTGTGTAGATAAACGGTGCCAGCGCCGATCCCCCTCCCAGTACCAGTAATATTCCCACCACCAGTATGAAAAAGATGACCGGGACCAGCCACCAGACCTTTCTTTCCCTGATAAATCTCCAGATATCTTTCAGCATATTTCAGGTATTAATCCATTTCAAATATTTGGTTCCATTCTTTTACATCCCTTGTTGGCTGCAAATTCTTATCCAGCAGGTAATCTCCCAGGACCAGGTAGTCCATTTCAGTACGCATGAAACAGCGGTATGCGTCATCCGGTGTGCAGACCACCGGTTCCCCCCGCACATTGAAGCTGGTATTGATCACCACGCCGTAGCCTGTGATGTTCCTGAAATCGGCCAGCAACTGCCAGAACCTGGGGTTGGTTTCCCGGTGAACGGTCTGCAGTCTTGCCGAAAAATCAACGTGTGTTACGGCGGGAAGTTCGCTTCTCCTGATATAGAGCCTTTCCATGTAAGGGAGTGTTTCGTAATCCTCCGGCAAAGGGCACCGCCGCTCCTCTTTCACAGGCGCCACCATCAACATGTAGGGCGACGGTTCCTTAAAATCAAAATAACGATCCACCTCTTCCATCAGGACCGATGGTGCAAACGGCCTGAAACTCTCCCTGAATTTGACCTTCAGGTTCAGCTTCTTCTGCATTTCGGGATGGCGCGCATCGCCCAGAATGCTCCGGTTCCCGAGTGCACGTGGTCCGAATTCCATCCGTCCCTGGAACCATCCCACCACTTTTCCGTCGGAGATCATTCGTGCAGCGCTTTCACTCAGCCGCTCAAAACGGTCGAATTCTTCAGCAGGCGCCCCGTATTTTCGCAACACCCTGCTGATCTCTTTGCTGCTGAACGAGGGGCCGAGGTAGGCCCCCTGCATGGAATCGGCGTTTCGGACCTCTCTCTTTTCCAGGTGGTAAATGTGATAGGCCGCGAGTGCTGCACCGAGGGCCCCTCCGGCATCCCCGGCAGCCGGTTGCACGAAGATCTGCCTGAACAACCCGGAGGATTGCAGTTGCCCGTTCGCCACGCAATTCAGCGCCACACCTCCTGCCAGGCAGAGATGCTCCGATTGGGATTCATTTTCCGCAAAGGACCTCGCATGGGCCGCCATCCTGAAGACGATCTCTTCGGTGACCTGCTGAATCGCCAGGGCCAGGTTGCAGTGGACCTGGTCAATGGGTTCATCCTCCTTCCTCCGGGAAACACCGAAGAGGTGCTTCCAGCGGCTGTTGTGGGTCATCCGCAACCCGGTGGCATAGCGAAAATAGCGCTGATTCAGGAAGATGGAGCCGTCCTCATGGATGGTGGCCAGTTCAGATTTGATGGTGCTTTTGAACTGTTCCACCTGTTCCGAATCCCTGATCCCGTAGGGCGCCAGTCCCATCAGTTTGTACTCACCCGAATTGACCTTGAAACCGAGGTAGTAGGTAAAGGCGGAATAGAGCAATCCGACGGAGTGCGGAAACCTCAGTTCTTTGATGATCCTGATGCTGCTGCCCGATCCCAGGCATATGGATGCCGTGGCCCATTCTCCCACGCCATCTATGGTGAGGATCACCGAATCCCTGAAGGGTGATGGGAAGAATGCACTGGCAGCATGGGAGAGGTGATGTTCGGGAAAGAGAATGCGCTGCCGCTTTTCATCAAAATTTCCAAGCGCTTGCAACCCTTTTCGGATGTTCCTTTTAAGAAACAGTTTTTCATTCACCCACACCGGTATGGAAGTAACGAACGAGCTGATCCCCCTGGGTGCAAACCCGTAATAGGTTTCCAGGAGCCGCTCAAATTTGAGATAGGGTTTGTCATAGAAGACCACTTCATCCACCATGGCCATGTCTATGCCTGCTTCTTCCAGGCAGTATGCTATGGCCCGGGACGGAAAACGCGGATCGTGTTTCTTTCTTGAAAACCTCTCCTCCTGTGCTGCGGCAGCTACCTCTCCATCCACCAGGAGCGCAGCTGCAGAATCATGATAATATGCCGATATCCCGAGTATGATCACATCAGAGGATTTATTCGGTTTCCTGAAGTACCTGTTGTTTCACCCCGGGATCGATCCGGACCCCGCGCTGCTCCTGTTCCCACAGGTATTGCCGGGCAGTTTCTTGTTTGCCTTCCTGAACCCACACCAGTGCCTTGGCCAGGATCAGGTTCAAATGATCGGGATTGGCCGACAATCCGCGGTCGAGGGTCTCCTGTGCATCCTCATACATCCCGAGGAAAGAAAATGCCTGCGATTTCGCCAGATAGCCATTGAAGGACCCGGGACGGGCGGTAATCTCCTTTTCCCCTTCGATCAACTGGTTGACGCGCGATATGGAAGGTTCGTACTGGTCATTTCCACTCAAACTGTTTGCATAGGCAAGGTAGAAAAGTGCGGAATCATACTGTTCCTCATGAACCCTTATGAGCGCTTTTAAATAGAGTGCCCGGTGCCAGGTGTCTTCAAGTTCCAGGATGGTGTTCAATGCCGAGTCAGCCTCAACATACTTCCGGTGGGATATAAGCTTGAATGCGCGGTCGGTCATCCCTCCCAGGAGTTGGGTACTCCTTTCTCCCCCCCTCACCTGATCCAGCAGCACTTCGATTTTTTCATTTCCCGGGTCCCCCTCCATCGCATTTTCCAGATCCTGCAAAGCAAGTTCCTGCTGGAATTCCCTGGCGTAGCAGAGTCCCCTGAGGGCCAGCAGGTCATGGGATGTTACACCGTTATTCATCAGGTTGTTGATTGCATACCGGGCCTCGGTAGGGTATCCGGATGAAATCATCTCGCTCACCATAGAGATGGCCTCATCCGGTTCAATGTTGCTGGCATTTGAAAGGTAGGCTGCATACGCATATACCAGGGTATAGGGGTCCTCTTGCTGGGACCTGATCCGCTCAATCTCACGTTTCATCTCCTGTTGTGCATCCCTGCAGGAACAGAGGATGAGCAATGCGAGCATCGTTCCTGTCCATGTTGCAAACCGCATTCCGGGCCAATAAAATTGGTTCTTTACAAAAGAAATGATTTTTTCCATTTTCCCGCTACCTTCCTGCCCGGGAATCACTATTTTAGAGTGTTTCAATGAAGCAAACATATGAAAGCCACAATTTATGTACTACTTGCCCTCTCAGCTGCGGCATCTGTTTCCTGTCTCAACCGGCAGCAAAACGAAACAGCACCCGAAAAACCAAACATCCTTTTCATCGCGGTGGATGACCTGCGCCCCGAACTGGGTTGCTACGGAGAAACGCACATCCATTCCCCGAACATCGACAGGCTGGCTGCGGAGGGCACCAGGTTCGACCGTTCCTACTGTAATATCCCGGTATGCGGAGCCTCCAGGGCGAGCCTGATGACAGGATTGCGGCCGGCCCGGAACAGGTTTCTGCACTATTATACACGGGCGGACGAAGATGCACCGGGGATTACCACCCTTCCGGGACATTTCAGGAACAATGGTTATTATACCATCAGCAATGGCAAGGTGTTTCACCACGACAGGGATGCTGAAGAGAGCTGGGATGAAATCTGGCACCCGCTTTCCAGCAGCAATTCGTGGCGCGATTATGCCATCCTGGAGAACATCCTCAGGGATACCTCCGATCGCTTCAGGGGCCCCCCATTCGAACGTGCAGCACTTCCCGATACCGCATACAAGGACGGCAAGATCGCCAGCAAGGTGGTGAAGGACCTGCAAAGGTTAAAAGATACCGGGAAATCCTTCTTCCTGGCAGCCGGATTTCTGAAACCACACCTTCCGTTCAATGCCCCTGAAAAATACTGGAGTCCCTACGACGGAAAGGTGAAATTGCCCTACAACAACTATCCTCCTGAAAATGCCCCCATGGAGTCGCTTCATAATTTTGGTGAGTTGAGGGCCTATAGCGGAATACCGGAGCAGGGCCCGGTTTCCGACGAAATGGCCCTTGAACTGATCCAGGGTTATTACGCCTGCGTCAGCTACACCGATGCCCAGATCGGTAAGATCCTGGATGAACTGGCCAGGCTGGAGCTGGAACAATCCACCATTGTGATTCTCTGGGGAGATCACGGATGGAACCTGAGGGAACACGGACTCTGGTGCAAGCACTGCAACTTCGAAACATCCCTGCATACTCCGCTCATTCTCAAGGTGCCGGGGAAGAAACAGGTGGGTTCCACGGCCGAGATCGTTGAATATGTGGACATTTACCCCACGCTTTGTGAACTGGCCGGTTTGGAGTTGCCCGGTCACCTGGAAGGGGCAAGTTTTGCCGACCTTCTGTTCGACCCCGGGGCCACCAGCGACGGAGTGGCCGTTTCACAATGGTTTGCAGGGATCACCACCATCAGGGGATCCTATTTTTACACCGAGTGGGTCAACGATTCGGACAGCGCCTATTCCAGAATGCTGTATGACCATGCTGAGGACCCGGATGAAAACGTTAACATCTCTGAAGAGGCCGCGCATCAGGAGCTGATCCGGTCACTGAGCGAGGAGATGAGGCGCAGCAGGGCAGCGAAATACTTCCAATAATCAGCCGGGAGCTGCGGAGAGAATCGATGTGAGGTGGTTCAGGCCCTCCACGGCCTGGTGCGTCCTTCCACCGTGTCCAGGGCGGCCAGGGCAATATTCACATCGTCGATGATCTGAAAATCGTACATCCCCACACAGATGAAATCAGCACCTTTGTTAAACGCATAGGAGAAGGCTTCCTCCGGTTTGATGGCGCCGGCAGCCAGGGTTTTGAATGCGATCCAGGGTTTCTCCAGGGTCTCCATGAATGCAACAGTTTCATCAGGATCGAAGCAATACATGTTGTCATGCCAGGTGGGATGACCCGCCGACCAGTAGTTGTGGGTATGCAGGGTCTTCATCCAGAAGTCATGTTCCAGCCCCAGCTCCACACATTTCTTGATGGTCGCTATCTTATGGGCACCGATCCCCACCGGGAGTCCGTTTGCACGCACCAGGTCCATCACTTTGACCAGTTTCTCAGGCTGGTTGTTTTCGATATAGTAGTCGGCGGTTTCTCCCTGTATATAGCAGGAGGTAGCTCCGCTGCCGATGGCCCCTTTCACGGTATCGAGGTACTTGTCAAAATCCATCGCTTTTACCCCGTCGGAGTAGTCGAGCCCGGCACAATCCGATATGAACTGGATCTTTCCGTACCCCTCTTTCCAGTACTCTTCCATCAGGGGCATGACCACCGGATTGGAAAGCAACGTATTGATTCCCGACTGTTCGGCCAGCATCAGGGTGCGGAAAATCCGCTCTTTCTGGTGGTAGTGCAGGACCAGTGAGGAGACGTAGATCAGGTCCCTGGAGTGGACATACCCGCTCAACAGGTTCCCTCCGAGGATCAGCTTGGATGAACTCATATCGCCCAGCAAGCCCTTCGGCATGGTCCCGGTGATCCTGGCTGTTTCCTCGGTGAATTGTTTTCCCTTCAGATCCTTCAGCAGAGACTGGTCCGATCCGGCCATGATCTGCCTCACAAACCGTTCGGTGGGTCCTGAGGTGGAGTCCACCAGGTTCTGTTCCTCCAGGCTGTGCATCCTGGTTCTGCGAATGGCACCATATATAACTGCCCCAAGGAACGGGACAGTCGCCAGGTGCTTGAGCACCTCCCGCCTGCGTATGCCGGAGACATCTGCCTCTATTTCTTCGGGAGCAGGCTGTCCATGGTCCATGGCGTGCATAGGTTTTTTGCTGATTCGCTGCAGGAGCCCGTCGAGCCCGAGAAAGGTCCCGGTGGGAAAGAACATAAGCACCACCAGGGCCACCATTTCCAGGAAATCTTTGCTGATGATAAAGTAGGAGCCTTCCCGGAAAAAGCCGGGTTCGGTGAAAAGGGGCGGATGCGACAGGTAATAGAGCAACAGCAATGCGATCCCCGAGACCTGTGCGATCTTTGTAAACAGCCCCAGGAACAATCCCAGCCCGATGAGCAGCAATCCCCAGGTGTTCAGTACATTCACGATCATGAGTATGCCATCATTGGCTGCCAGTGCCTGATAGAGCGGGGCCAGCGGTCCGGTGGCACTCTGAAGGTAGCCAGAGGCACTCCACTCCGGATTGAGTAACTTGGTGAGCCCCTCATAAAGGAGGTGCCAGCCGATGACCACGCGGAGAATGGTGAGAACGATCATTATTCCCCGTTGTTTTCTGAATTCTTTCTGGTTGCTCATGCTATAAAGTATATGGACAAGCCGGGGGGTGCTTCGATTTGCAATATATGTTTCTGCCGCAAAAAATCAAACAGGAAGGAAAGATTCGTGAAAATAGATAACCCATTTGTGAATGGTGTGGCTACCTTTAGGGTGATGAGCATTTCTTCATAGAAAATGAATCATATGAAACTGATGTGGCTTTTGCTGACCGGGATCTTCATGCTTTCATCTGTTTCCGAAACATCGGGTCAGGAGCGGAAAGGCTTGGACATCAGTCCCCGCTACCCCCAATACTGGGAGTACAACGGCCACCCTCTCCTTTTGCTGGGAGGCTCCGACGAGGACAACCTGTTTCAGCATCCCCGGCTGGAGGATCAACTGGAGGCCCTGGTTTCCTCTGGTGGGAATTATGTCAGGAATACCATGTCGAGCCGCGACAGCGGGAATGTATGGCCTTTTGGGACCGATCCGGAAAGCGGAAAATATGACCTGAACCGGTGGGAGGATAAGTATTGGGAACGCTTTGCCAGCTTTCTGAAGCTCACCCATGAGAAAGGTGTTATGGTGCAGATTGAGATTTGGGCCACTTTTGATTTCTACCGCGACAACTGGGACCGCAATCCATTCAATCCTGCCCGCAATATCAACTACAGTGCTGACCGTACCAAACTTCCCGAGCAGGTGCCTACCCATCCCACATGGTGCGATAATCCCTTTTTCTGGTCCGTTCCCTCCCAGCACAACAACATGCCGGTACTGGAGTACCAGCAGAAATATGTGGATCAACTCCTTTCATACAGCCTGATGTATGACCATGTGCTTTACTGCATTGACAATGAGACCTCAGTCACATCGGATTGGGGAAGGTTCTGGTGTGGGTACATCCGGAAAATGGCTGCCGAGTCGGGAAAGAAGGTGCATGTTACGGAAATGTGGGATCCGTGGGACCTGAACCATATTTCGCACAGGGAAAGCTTTGACCATCCTGAGGTCTATTCCTACGTGGAAATTTCGCAGAACAACCACCAGCGGGGGGAGGACCACTGGACCAACGGACTCTATCAGATCAAACGGTTGAAAGACGCCGGTCATTTGCGACCGGTGAACAATGTGAAAACCTACGGTGCCACCGGGGGGCGTCACGGAGGAGGTACACACGACGGGATAGAGAAGTTTATACGAAGCTGCTTATTTGGTTCCGCATCGGTAAGGTTTCACCGGCCCCCATCGGGACTGGGCATCAGCGACACGGCACAATCGGTCATCCGGAGCCTCAGGCTTGCAACTGACCGGATCGATTTCTTTGAGGCGGCGCCGGCCAATGAGCTGCTGACGGGCAGGGAATCAAATGAAGCCTACTGCAGGGCCGCGCCCGGGAAATGTTACATTGTCTACTTCCCCGACAGGGGTGAGGTGGAACTGGACCTGGAAGTTTCCGGTATTGAACCATTGGTTGAGCGCCTTGATGTGCTCAGTACGGAATGGTACGCCGAAAAAGCCGTGGTTGCCAACGGGAGGCTGAAATTGACAAGTCCAGGCAGACACCACCTGTTTCTCATTGAAATTCCATGAAGTGATGCGAATCCCTAATGTTATCTTTTTATCTCTTTTTCTGACCGTTGCGGTCTCCTGCCGCCCCGATCAAAGCCCATCCTGGCAGCCAGAGCAAACCGATCCGCCGGATCTGAATGTCAGCACCCTCAGGCAAAGTAAGTATAACCCCCGGTACCTGCAATACCGGGGAGAACACATCGTCCTGATTACTTCGGCCGAACACTACGGGGCGGTGCTCAACATGGATTTCGATTACGTGACCTACCTGGAGACCCTTGAAAAGGAGGGATTCAATTACACCCGGATCTTTGGCGGCAGCTACGTGGAACCGGCGGATAACATTTTCGGGATCCTGAACAACACCCTGGCCCCGGCACCGGGAGGGTACCTGGCTCCCTGGAAAAAGGTGGGCGAGCTGTATGATCTTCATGAATTCAGTCCCGCTTTCTTCGAGCGGTTGACCCATTTTATGGAGGAAGCGGAAAAGCGGGGTATCATTGTGGAAATGACACTGTTCAGTTCCATATATGCAGAGAATGCATGGAACCGTATGCCGATGAATCCCGGTAACAACCGGAGCGGGATGGGTGCGATCGATTTCAGAAGGGTGAACACCCTCTTTAATGGCCCGCTAAAGGATGTTCAGGAGCACTACATCCGAAAGACAGTCAACGAACTGAACCGTTTCGATAACCTCTTCTTTGAAATTCAGAATGAACCGTGGGCAGACAACGGAAACCTCGTCGGATATGTCAACGAGGAAGAGAATGAACTGTTCTCCAGAAGCTGGCAGAAACGCGTGGAGGTGGCCAACGGGGTGGCACTTGACTGGCAGGCGTGGGTGGCCTCCGTCATTCGGGACGAAGAATCAAATCTACCCAGGAAACACCTGATAGCCCAGAATATCAGCAATTTCAAATATTCCCTCGATACACTGCCACCGGAGGTTTCCATTGTTAATTTTCATTACGCACTGCCTGAAGCGGTGACCGGGAACCCGGGTATCGGGGGTGTGATCGGCCTGGATGAGACCGGTTTCATGCCTCAGAAAGACGAACACTATATCAGGCAGGCGTGGAGGTTCATGATGGCTGGCGGCGGTATCTATAACAACCTGGATTATTCTTTTACCGTGGGACATGAACGGGGAGAGTGGCCCATCCCGGCCACCAATCCCGGCTGGGGAGGTCCCGCATTCCGCAAGAAGCTTTCTCTCCTGGCGGAAACTTTCGCACAAATCCCGTTTCATGAGATGTCTTTCTCCACATCGATTCTTGATGCAACCGGGCCGGATTTGAAGCAATACGGGCTTTTCAAAGAGGGAGAGGTATACGTGGTTTATGTGGAGCATTGCCGGGGCAATGCGCTGGTGCCGGCCATTCCTGAGGGCGGGTACACCGTAACCGGGATGGATATCCATACAGGCGGGCAACAAACGGTGGGCATAATTCACATGGACGGTCAGCCGCTCGATATCTCCTGCGGAAAAGGGGAACTGGTCCTGCTTATCCGATCAAATAATCATTCAGATTAATTCAGATGGTATGATGAAAAAGATGTTGTTTATTTCATTGCTGGGAATAGTAAGTTCAACAGCCTGGGCCCAGAACTGCATCCTTCCGCTGTGGGAGGAAGACCCTCCGAACTACCGGGAAACCGGAGAAGTGACCATCTGGGACACTTCGGATATTGTCAGGATCAGGCTGGTACAGAAACCCGATCTGGCTGTTTTTCTTCCTTCGGCCAAGAACGCCACAGGTGAGGCGGTTGTGATCTGTCCAGGCGGCGGGTACCGGATTCTTGCCTATGACTGGGAAGGCAGTGACATTGCCAGGTGGTTCAGTGCCCGCGGCATTGCTGCGTTTGTCCTGAAGTACCGGCTCCCGGGTGCCAGGAACAACATCGTGCCTCATCAATCACCGCTGCTGGATGCCCGGAGGGCCCTGAGGCTGGTAAGGTACCACGCCGAAGCATGGAACATCGATCCGGAGAAGGTGGGGGTCATGGGATTCAGTGCCGGAGGCCACCTCGCTTCCACCGTGTCGACCCATTTCGATGAGGGTGATCCCGGCAGCACTGATCCGGTGGACCGGATCAGCTGCCGGCCCGACTTTTCTGTCCTGATCTACCCGGTCATCTCTTTCTCAGGGGAGTTTACCCACACCGGATCGCGAACCGCCTTGCTGGGTGAGGATCCCGGGCAGGAACTGGTAAAATTTTATTCAAATGAATTACAGGTGAATGCGGATACACCACCTGCGATCCTGATCCACTCCTATGACGATTCGGGGGTTCCCGCTGAAAACAGCCTGGCCTATTATCAGGCACTCCGGAAATACCAGGTCCCGGCAGAGCTTCACCTCTATCCCTACGGGGGACACGGTTACTCACTGGCCATCGGGAAGGGCTACCTTGCCACTTGGCCCGACAGGGTCCTCGACTGGATCAGGTACATTACGGAACCATAAACTCAAACTACAGATCCAATGAGTATTCCAACAGAGTCAAATGATACCCGGCGGGGGTTCCTGAAAACTTTCATGGTACTGGGCGGTATCGGAGCTGCAGGTTCACTGTATGGTTCACCTGCCGTTGCATGGTTAAGATCAGAAGCACCGGCCGGAAACGGATCCAGCATCGGAATCTCTCCGGATCCGGCCAGGAGCGTATTCAAACCGCTGCAGAAGCTGGAGGTGTCGTGCACGGAGCCCGGGACCGTTATCTTCTTTGACGGAGACAACCGGAAGTACCAGGAGCTGGAAGCCGGGGGCAGTCCCGTTACAGTTATGCTGGGCGGCGGACTGGGAAACCAGCTGGTCATGCTGCTGGACCGGAAAGGGCGCCCGGTTGATTTTGCTGTTTTACGACTGAAAGCAGATACAACCATTGAAGACGGGTCGGGCAAGTACCGGAAGTTGCTGCATAACCTCTATTTCACCATGACCAATGAGGGAGAACGGGAATCCAGCGTGGTCCGGTTCAATGGCAAGTTCTATCACCATTTCGTCAGGTGGATCAGGGATCATGTCCATACCCTCAAGGGAATGAAGTATTTCTATCATGAACTGAAATCGGGGATTGACCTCTACAGCGACAGCCAGCGTGGCGACGGAATGATCTGGGATAATTACAACAAGCGCCCGGAGGAGGGGGATTACTGGGAACAGCGGTTCGACTATGGGGGATTTGTGCAGGTGGTGGATCGGGGAAGGCAGGAATTCAGAAGGATTCCGGTGGAAAATGATGTGGAGTACCTGTACATTGAAGGGATCTATTATACATGGAAAGCCACGGGTGATCACCCATGGATGGTGAAACAGCTCGACAGGGCCCTGAAGGCAGTTCGGTACAGCACCTCGGATCCGTACCGGTGGTCGGAAAAATATAAGCTTCTGAAGCGCGGCTACACCATCGATACCTGGGACTTTCAGAACGATGAGGATGCCGGGATCTCCACAGGTCCCGACCACTATGCAGACCCGATGGTCATCAAGTTGCCTTATACCCGTTTCGGCATCATGTTCGGAGACAATACAGGCATGTATGCAAGCTGCAATTACCTGGCTGAAATGCTTGAAGCAGCTGACCGGCCTGAAGAGGCCCGGGAGGTGCGCAAGATCGGACTGGGCATCAAGGAGCGGCTGGATGCCCTCTCCTGGAACGGAAATTACTATACACATCATGTTCCTGAGGATGCCTCTGTTGAACGCGACCTTGGAGTGAATGAGGCCGGTCAGGTATCACTGTCCAACGCCTATTCCATCAACCGCGGAATCGAACATGAGAAAGCAATATCCATCCTCAGGACCTACCAGGGGATCAGGGACCGGATGCCGGCCTCCTCCCCTGGGGAGTGGTATACCATATTCCCCCCTTTCGGCAGGGGATTTGGCGGACACAATGCGATCTGGTCCTATATGAACGGCGGGGTTACCTCCATTGTGGCGGGTGAGCTGGCACATGGTGCTTTTGAACACGGTTTTGAGCCGTACGGGGTAGATATCCTGGAGCGGATATTGGCACTATCGGAGGAGACCCATGGGTTTCTGCACTGTACCTACCGGGGAGCAGTCGATCCGCCGCCACGGAGGACATTCCGCACCATCTCTCTGGCAGAAATTGCCAACACCGACTTCGCGGGAAAGACAATAGCCGGGGTGGCAGGATGGACCGGAGAAGGGGAGAACGACCTGCACGAATTTCCGTCGGGCCGCCAGGTGTTCCACGAGATCCCCTTTGATGTGACCGATCCGGCAACCAATCAGCGGAAGGCGTGCCTGGGGCTTTCGGGTGATCCCAATTATGCATCCGAAGCTGCTCTCCAGGTGGATGACCACGCTGCTGCACTCTATTTCCTGCACACCACCGGCCGCAACTACTATGCAGGAAGCATCCGGCTGCTGTATGAGGACGGCACCTCACACGTGGATCACATCGGTCCGGGTAAAATCTCCAACTGGTGGTACCCCACAGCCCCGCAGGACAGAAAGCAAACCCCTTCCATGCGCGTGGCCTGGCGGGGAAAGAACAGAATGAGCCGGAATGTGGGGGTGTGCCTCTATGGAATGAATAACCCGCAACCCGAAAAAAAGATCAGATCGATCCTTTTCAGCAGTGCGGGGGATCAAAATAAATGGATGGTGCTGGGAGTAACGGTGTCAGACCATCCGGTTTATTTCAGTCCCGATAAGATTTCAGCCGGGATCCCAGACAACTGGGGTGCGGCAGCAGTGGTATATGCACTTGTGGAGGGTCTCGCAGGGGTCAAAGACAGGGGTGTGGCATTCAACCGTGCTCTGATCGCCCCGAGGTGGGAAGCCGCAGGGGAAACGGAGGCCTCCGTATCCATTGTCTACCCTTCCTCCGGGGGATATGTGGCCTATGGCTACCTCCGGAAGGGGGACCGGATCACATTGAACTATACAGGCAGCTCCGGGCTAACAGATGTGGAACTGCTGCTGCCGAAGGGTCAAAAAGTTCTATCTGTGAATCTGAATGGTGTTCCGGTACCTCATGAGACCAGGCTAGCAGAGAGCTCAAACTACCTGGTGGTGAAGGACTCCGGGGCTGCCATCAACCACCTGGAGCTTCATCTGGTGCGCACCTGAGCACCTCAATAAAACTTGAATGGACATGATTCAAAAGATCCGGAACATCCGAATGTGGTTCTTAATGGTGGGAGTGACTGCAACAATCTCACCGCTATGGTCCCAGCACCATCCTGCTTCCTTTGTCTGGATGGACGAGACCGGAAGCGGCAGGCAGCAAACCGTGCTGTTCAGAAGGAGCTTCGAGCTGATGGAACGCCCAGAAAAAGCTGAAATACATCTGTTTGCCGATTCGCGCTACCACATCTACGTGAACGGCATCCATCTTAATTTCGGTCCTTCCAGGTTCTATCCAGCCCAGCCCGAGTATGATACTTACGATATTGCACCCTTCCTGGATGAGGGAATGAACGTGGTGGCCGTGGAGGTGCTTTCCAATGGTACACTCACCTTCCAGGTACCCCTGAGCAGGGGAGGATTCATCGCCTGGGGCGCTGCGGAGGGTAATGAGGAAAGGAATACCTTCGAAACCCCGGGGGCCTGGAAAATGTATGTTCCAAACGCCTTTGATTCGGAAGCGATCCGCTTCTCCTTTGCTTGCGGACCCATGGAGATCTTCGATGGAAGACACCAGCCGGCCGGCTGGAACCTGCCCGGTTTCGATGACACCGGCTGGAAGGGCCCGGTCCCGCATGCAGATCAGCAATACTGGGGAGCGCTTACCCCGCGTACCATCCCTAAATTAACACAGGATGAGGTTCTTCCACTTGAACTGCTGGGTATCTATCCTGAAAGCCGCGAAGAAACGTATTACTCTTTTTTTATTAAGACACCCGACGATACACGGGAACAGTACGGATCGGGGAACCAGATGTATGCCTGTACCTATATCTATTCCCCAGTTGATCAGCAGATTGATGCAGGATTATGGTGGGGCAGGCACTACCTGAACGGGCAAGGTCCGCTCCAGGTTTCGGGAACGGAGCGGGGAAATCCAGTCAGGCAGAACAGGATCCTGGACCTGAAGGAAGGGTGGAACTTCCTGTTCATAGACTATGTGGCCATCTGGGGCGGCTGGGGTTTTTACCTGGCGGTCCCGTCAGATGCCGGACTGGTACTCTCACCGGATAAAAATCCGGAGGGAGGCCCCTTTATCCTTACTGCGGGACCCTTTGGGGAGGGGGTGGCCATTTTTGATCAGGAGCAGGATGCACAGCGTCCCCCGCAGGAGGTTATCCAGGATGAAAGGTATGGCTGGATCCCACGGGAAAACCTCGTTCGCGGAGGCAATCCGGCACGTGACCTGGTATGGAGAAAGGCGACACTGGATCAGAACCTGAAAATAGACGACTACCGGACCGGTGGTTTCGATGTACCGGAACCGCTCTTGCTCATATATGATATGGGAAGCAAGCAACTGGGAAGAATTTTCTTTGAAGCCGATGCAAATCCGGGTTCCATTGTGGATCTTGGCTGGACCGAAGACCTTAATTCCCTGGGATTACCCTATCTCTACAAGCGGTTACAGGTGAACTCGGGGGCCCGTTTCATCACCTCCGGCGGACGAAGGAGGTACGAAACTTTCAAGCCCTACGGGGTCCGGTACCTGGTGGTCCGTGTGGATCCAGGGATGATGCCATTTCAGCTGCACAAAGTCGGGATGGTATCCCAGGTCTATCCATTCGAAAAGAGGGGAAGTTTTACCTGTTCCAATCCCATGCTCAACCGGATCTGGGAGATGGGCTGGCGCACACTGAGGGTTTGTTCGGAGGACTCCTACACAGATACCCCGTTCCGGGAGCGGGGACTCTATGCAGGGGATGCCCTGCCGGAATACGCTATCACACTGGTCACTTCAGGGGATTCCCGCCTGCTGAAACGTTCCCTGATGCTGTTCCAGGAGATGTACCGGAAGAACCTGCTCGAAGGGGAGGAGGAGGGATTGAACGATTTTGTACTGAAAACCCTCCTGTTGCTCCACTGGTACGACCAGGTGAAAGGCGACCGGGAATTTCTGGAGCGCCTCTATCCCAATTATCGGAGTCTGATGAGGCACATCCTGGAGAGGAAAAACACTGCCGGGTACTATTCCACGGAAAGGGTTTTCATTGAATGGACCCGGATTGATAAAAGCGCCGACCTGACCGCCTACCAGGTACTTATTGCAAGGTCGTTCTCCATCATGGCCGGGTGGGCCTCCCAACTTGGCTACGATGCCGATGCATCGCTCTTTTCTTCGGAGGCCGGCAGGTTAAACAGGCTGATCTCCGAACATTTCTGGGATCCCCGGAGCAATGCCTTCCGGGACGGTTTCAGGGAAGGCATTCCCATCGACCACCATTATCCCATATCGGGGGTCTACCCCCTGCTTTTCGGGGTGTGCAGTGAGGAACAGGAGCGCCAGGTCCTTGATATGCTGGACCGGGAGCTGAGGGATATAGGAGAGGAGAGCCGGAACCGTAAAATCTCTCCTTACGGCAGCTTCTATCTGTTCGGCTCGTTGTATAAAGCGGGCAGGGCCGACATCGCAGAGCGCTTTATGCTCCAGTACTGGTCAAGAATGATCCATCAGGGTGACGACACCTCATGGGAGAATTTTGACATCGGCGGTGAGGATGGCGGGGGCCAGGGTACCGCGAGCCATGCCTGGAGTGGGCATCCCACCTACTTTCTATCCACCGAAGTGCTGGGAGTTCAGCTGGGATTTCAGGGTGAGCTGAACCGGGAGGAGATATTGATTTCACCACAGTCCGAAACCCTGGAGTGGGCGCGGGGCCGGGTTCCGCACCCTGCGGGCATGGTCGGGGTGGAATGGCAGATCAAAGGCAACAGGCTGGTAATGAATTTGACAGTTCCCCAAGGTGTACCTTACAGGGTGGTGCCGCGCGGCAGGCTTGCCGCACTCACCCTCGATCTTAATGTGAAAATAGAAAACTAATTTGAACATGGAATGAACCCGCGTGTCCATTGCTTTTGACAATTTTACGACAGGTTTCGAGGACAGGATAGATGATGAAGCGGACAGTTACAGGGCTACTTCCATGTCGGGTTGGGCCTGTGTTATTTTTAGCACTCTGGCTTTCGGGGTGTCAGGGAGATCCTGCCCATCATTCCATTGAACAACCCAACATCGTTCTGATCCTGGCCGATGACCTTGGGTACGATGACCTGGGGATCCACGGCAACCCGATCGTCGAAACTCCCCACCTGGACCGCCTGGCTTCTCAATCGGTACAGTTCAATCAGTTTTATGTCACTCCGGTTTGTGCCACTACCCGGGCCTCCCTGCTTACAGGCAGGCATTTTCTCCGGACCGGAGTTTCCCATGTGCATGGCGGGAAGGATTTTCTCCATCGGGATGAACACACCCTGGCGGAAGTTCTGAAAGAGGCTGGTTATGTCACCGGGATGTGGGGCAAGTGGCATTCCGGCAAAACTCCGGGTTACTTTCCATGGGACCGTGGATTTGATGAAGCCTATATGGCCACACTCTATCAGCATACCGACAATGCGGGGAGATTCAATGGCCTGGCCATTCAAACAGAAGGATGGACCACAGAGGTGCTGACCGATATGGCCATACGGTTCATGGAGAACCGCAGGAACCAGCCATTCTTTGCCTATCTTCCATACCTGACCTGTCATGCGCCCCTGAAGTGTCCGGACACATACCGGCAGAAGTACCGCGACCAAGGCGTATCGGAAAACCTGGCCACCCTTTACGGAATGGTAGAACAGCTTGATGATCAAGTTGGAAGGTTGGTGTCGGCCCTGGAGGACCTGGGAATTACAGAACATACATTGGTCCTCTTTATGAGTGACAATGGCCCGGCCATTCTGAACAACCTGTTCACCGATGAGGACCGCGCGGTACGTTATGTGAACGGGATGAGGGGGCACAAGGGAAATATCTGGGAGAATGGCATCAGGTCACCCCTCTGGATCAGGTGGGAGGGGACCCTCGAACCCCGCACCTTAGAACAGCTGGCCGATGTAACGGACCTGTTTCCGACCCTGGCCACCCTGGCTGGAGTCTCCCCGGACCAGATGGGATGGCCCCTGGATGGGGTGAATCTTTTGCCGTTATTGATAGGGGGATCATCCGGAGATATAAGCAGGGAGATCTACCTCTACGCGAACCGGGGGTGGCCCCCTTCAGACCTTCCCTGGACACCCGAAGGTGTGAAAGATGAGTACCGGCCATGGAAATACGATGATGGAGACAACCTTTTCTACAGGAACCAGGTCCTCGGTATACGGACGAAGGAGTATAAATTACTTATGAACCCCGGTACCACCGATGGAGCCATCGAACCCGATCCATCGGGATATGTCCTGGTAAACATGCGTATGGATCCGCTTGAAAAGAACAACCTGGCCGATAAGCACCCGGATCTCCTGGATCACCTTCAGCAAAAATTGAGCCACTGGTATGATTCATTGCTCCGGGAGCCGCATGCTTTTGAAATGCCAGTATTCAGCATCGGAACCGATACATCAGAAAAATATAGTATACTTGCGTATGCCCCGCACAGCACAAGCAAAGGGTTAAAAAATGCCTCCAATTACATTTATCACTTCAGGGAGGCGGGTGATTCAGCCTGTTACCAGTTGGAGGCAGAGCAGGAGGGCATCTACGGGGTGGATCTTTCCTATAAACTGGATGGCAACCTTCCCAGGTCTCTGGTGCTGCGCACAGAAGGGTTTGAGGGCACTTTTAAGTTTTCGCCGGAAAGCACAATGACCGGTGCAAAAAGGATTCCGTTGAAGAAAGGACCTGCCACCCTTACTTTATTGAATGTGGAGAAACAAGCCTCAGGAACGCTCCGGCTGCACGAGTTGATTTTCCGCTACATGCATGAGACAGATAAGGACATTGATGAAATATAACCAGAAACCAGATGAAGAGTGAAAATGACATACCAAAAAGATTCAAAGGGCTCTACAGAAAGTTGAGAAAAGTGAGCATTCCATACAGGGTCACCTTCTTCGTGGTGGGGATCGCCTCGACGGTCTGGTTCCTGGTGAGGGTCATTCCCAAACCCTCCCGGGCCGGTTATCCCTGCATGAGGGCAGCTGCGCCCTTCATGTCGAGTTTCGTGATTTACCTGATCTCCATCACCGCATCCACCCTGCTCTTCAAGCGGGCCAGGTATTTTTTCTACCGCACCCGCTACCTCATGGCAGGGGTTGCTTTTCTTGCAGCGGTGGTGGTATTTGCCATCTCATCGAACCTTTTCAGTTCCAGCAGTATGGCCGCGCCGGCCACCTCCAATGACGACTACGTGGCCAACCAGCCCTTCGGTGAAGGTGCGGGAATCTTTCCCGGCCGCGTGGTGTGGGCCTGGGATCCGGAGGCAACGGATGAAAATTGCACCAATGTCATGGACGACCCGGTGCGGGGTGAAGACGGATATTTCCTGGCAAAAAACAACAACCAGCAGGTGATCGACGGCATGCTGGCCGATGTGGTCAGGAAGATCACCGGAACCTATACCGTGGCTTCTGCCTGGGACCTTCTGTTCAAGGATTTCAATGAGGGAAAGGGAAAGGGTTCCACTGCATACCAGCCGGGGGAGAAAGTATTTGTGAAGATCAACCAGGGGGGTGGCGGCTGGCTCACCAATCCCGATCTGACTTTTAAGGTGGCCAACTGGACCGAAAAATATTACGGGATGGCGGAGACCTCCCCGGCCATTGTCATCAGTCTGCTCGATCAGCTGGTCAATGAAGCGGGGATTGCCCAGGAGGACATCTATGTGGGGGACCCGATCGCCCACATCTACCAGCACAATTATGAACAGATGGTGGCTGCTTTTCCCGGTGTGAAGTATGTGGATAAGGAGCATTCGGACCTGGGCCGCACCAGGATCAGTGAATCTGCCGAACCTGCCATCGCCTGGTCAGACAAGGGTGAGGTGATGACACAGGCAGGTTTCGACTACCTCTACGCAGAGATGGAGAATGCAGAGTACATGATCAATGTGGCTGCGCTGAAGGCTCATGCCAGGGCGGGGATCACCCTTACCACCAAGAATCATTTCGGATCCCACAGCCGTAGTTCAGCAGAGCACCTTCATCCTGCCCTGATCGCACCGGAGAATGACCTGCCTGTGAATACGGGATATGGCTACTACAGGGTGCTTACCGATATCATGGGGCATGAAAAACTGGGAGGCAATACCGTGCTGTTTATTGTGGACGGCCTCTGGGGAGGAACCGAAGCGGTTGAAAAGCCTGTGAAATGGAACTCGGCCCCCTTTAACGGGGACTGGCCCAATTCCATCCTGGCCTCCCAGGACCAGGTGGCCCTGGAGTCGGTCTGTTTTGACCTGCTCCGAAATGAATTTACCGATCCGGCCGGACCCGGCCGGGCCAGGCCGCTCATGGGTGCGGTGGATGATCACCTTCACCAGGCAGCCGATTCCAGGTTCTGGGCCGAAGGAATCGTCTACGACCCGGAGGGTGACGGAACACCCATCGGGAGCCTCGGGGCCCATGAGCACTGGAACAACCAGGAAGAGAAGCAATATTCCAGGAACCTGGGATTTGATGAAGGCATCGAGCTGCTGGCCACAGATGCTTCCCTGGTTGAACGCACGATCATGGCCAGGGAGGCAGATGCGGCCCCGCTCATCGACGGTGATGCGTCGGAGGATTGCTGGGCAAAAGCAGCGTGGTACCCCATCGACCAGACCTGGATCAACTGGGGAGAGGAGATCGATTCCGCAGATTATTTCGGAAGGTTCAAGGTGAGCTGGTCGGAATCTGAGAACCTGGTATATTTCCTGGTGGAGATCACCGATGATGCCTTTGTGGACGGGTATGTGTTCCCCGAGGGAGGGTATCCCGATTTCGATATTGTGGAGGTGTTCCTCGACGAAGACCGGTCGGGAGGATTGCATGTGTTTGATGACAATGCCACCTGGGGAGAGAACAGTGAGAATGCATTCTCCTATCACCTTGCTGTGGATGCCCCTGAGGAGGGCGAGGTCAATCAGACCTTTGTGGCCTGCGACATTGATGGCAACAACTGGCCCGCCACCATCATCGATTATGCCGGGCACTTTCCCGAACTGGCCATGAAAAAGAGAGGGAACCGCTACCATTACGAGTTTTCAATGAAAGTGTACAGCGACCTATACGACCATGCCGATCCCGAGGCTTCCAGGGTGACCCTGACGGATGGAAAAGTGATGGGAATGAGTCTGGCTTATTGTGACAACGATACCCCCGGAACCGAGCGGGACAACTTCTTCGGATCGGTCTGGGTACCCGAAGAGGAGTACAACGATCACTGGATGAACGCAGATGGCTACGGAAGCGTGCGCCTGATCAAAGAGGGCACCAGCGTGAACCAGGCGGTGGAACTGGTGGGAAGCATCCCAGATTTTGAGGTAACTGAGACCGGTACCGACCTGGTGGTGCATGACAACCTGGAGGAGGTGTTCCACGATCCCGACGGGGATCCGGTAACCTATACCGTTCAATGTGATGACGGAGCGCTCACATTCTCGGTCACGGATCACGTACTGACCGTCAATGCCTCTGCCGGTTTCAGCGGGGAGGCTACCGCAGTGGTGGTTGCTTCGGACGGACAGTCGGAGGTGTCTGATCAGTTCCTGGTGTCCATGGATGTCACCGGGCTCAGGGATCCAATCAGAAATGAACCCCCGGTGGCATGTTATCCCAATCCGTTCAATGACATGCTGAGCATTACATTGAACCTGGGACCTGTTCAGGGAAGTAACGGCGCTCTTCACATCTACGGATTAAATGGTGCCAGGGTGGTTTCCCGAAACCTGAACAACCTCTCAGGTGATCCGGTCCATCTGGATGTAAACCTGGAGGAGCACCCTGCCGGCTCCTACATCGTGGAGGTGGTTGCGGATGAACAAAGACATACCCTATTGATCCATAAAAAGTGAAAAGATCCTTCAAATATGCCTTCATGTTTCTGCTCCTGACAGGCCTCTCCATCTATGCCCGGAACCTGGATAACAGGATCATGCAGCATACTTCCGAGGAGCAGCTGGTGGTGAGGGCGGTCTATGTGGATCTACAGGACGTAACATGGTTCGGTACCAACCGTGGCCTGCTGCGGATGGATCAGCTAACCCGGCGATATTATACCGATGCAGACGGTTTGACCGGAAAAGGGATCCTGGAACTGACCGGTGCTGCCGGGCCCCAGGAAGGGTTGTGGGTGGCAACAGATGCCGGGGCTACCCTGGTTACATTCGATGCAGAAGGATTGACCGGATCGGTGCGATTCACCACCCAGGACGGGTTGCTGGATGAGGAAGTGACCGACATTGCGGTCGATTCCCGTTCCCGCAAATTCTTCGGTTCTGCTTCCGGGATCACCTGGATCCACGGGGATACGGTTGAATATCTGACTTACAGCGATTACAATACCAGCATGGTAAATGCCCCTGTACGAAAACTGGAGTTATACAACGATACCCTTTATATTGCTGCCGACGGCGGGATCGGAAGGTTTGTATCAGGGGTGGACGGTGTATCGGGAGCTTCCAGGTGGACCAGTGAATATGGGATGACTCCGCTTTCGGGAGACATCAGGAGCGTGTTCGTTGACTCAAAGGGACATCAGTGGTTCGGAACCGACCGGGGTGTGGAAGAGCATATTGGACATGAGGCCAAGGAAAACTGGATTCTCTATACCACTGCCGAAGGACTGGTGGATAACCGGGTGATCTCCATTGCTGAGGAGCCCGGGGAAGGGGCCATGTGGTTCGGTACCCTCGGAGGGGTTTCACAACTGAAAGCGGGTGTATGGACCTCCTACACCGAAGCGGACGGTTTGCTGAATGATACCGTGTATGACATTGGTTTCGATGCGGAAGGCAGGGTATGGTTCGCTACCGGATCGGGAGTATGCAGCCTGAAGGGTGGATCGTTCAATGATTTCTATACCAGTGTGGAGAGGAAAATGGCGAGGCGGCTGGAGATGCAGGCGTGGTACCTGCCCGGGGCGCATTCCATCGCTGTCTCCTACAGTCTGGTTGAGGCTACGCGGGTGTCGGCCCGGCTTTATACGATACACGGGATGCTTGTGGGACAATGGTTCCATCTGCCTTCCTTGCCTGGGCAGCAGCAAACGGAGCTGCCTCTGTCGGCGACCGGACAGGAGTTCACAAATGGGATCTACATCCTTCACCTGGTTCATGAACGCGGCAGCGATTCCAGAAAATTGCTGATCTCCAGGTAACTGTTCTCCTTTGAATATAACCAATTGCCAACATAGATTTCTATGAAAAAAATATATGCAATACCCATGGTTCTCCTCCTGACGGGGAATGTTCTATATGCACAGAATCCGGTGACCATCGGGACTCCCCCGGAGGATTCGATATATGTCAATTCAGGAGCGAATTTCCTCCTGATCCCCGAAGTGGATGACCAGGATCCGGGTCTGGACCAGGCGGTCAGTTTCAGTGTGGTTTCCTCCGATCCGCAACTGCTTGAGGTGACGGGTGTCTCATTCCTGGCGGGTCAAACCATGGCCATCATCCATGTGACCGAGAAGGGGACCACGGGAACAGTCACCCTTGAGGTGGAGGCAACCGATACAGATGGAACAGCCACCACATCGTTCCAGGTGCATGTGGTGCCCTATTCCAATCCAGGTATCAATTTCGAGATCCATGATGTGGTGTTCTGGCAGCAGTTCGTACCGCTGAACGCCAATCCCGCATTCAGCATGCTCGCATCCGACGGAAAGGCTCCATACGACAGCATTGATCTTCCCTCCCTGAAATTGTCGGTCTATTCCGATTGCCAGGAATCACCGCCCTGCACCGGAACGGACTTTTTTACCGCCCTCTTCAAGGGATACGTGGTCCCACCCGTAACGGGAGATTACTATTTCTATATGATTGCGGGTGACCAGTGCAGCATCGGGCTCAGCACGGATGAACAGTTTGACAATGCGGAGGTGATCCTCTATTCCCCATCAGACGGTCGGATAGGCACCTCCGTGGCCAATAAGGAGTGGCAATCGGTCCAGGTGAGCCTGGAAGCGGGAAAAACCTATGCCCTTTACGGAACCCACTGGAACATCCATACCCTGATCGGGGGGATGCAGTGGGAAGGTCCGGGAATAACCAGGCAATACATCCCGGGTCAGTACCTTTCTCATGTATACGATGTGCAGAAACCCACCGTTCCGGGGAATTTCAACCTGGTGCATACGGGGATCGATGACCTGCGTGTTCAATGGGATGCTGCATCTGATGACCGCAACCTGGCAGGCTATAACCTCTATGTGAATGGCATCCGCAACAATCAGGATTTGCTGAAGGACCTCTACTCCGAAGTCACCAACCTGCAGCCCGGAACCAGCTATTGCATCATGGTCACCTCGGTGGACCTGGCCGGCAATGAATCGGCCGAAAGCAACCTGCTGTGCACTACCACTTACAGCAGTGATGAATTTCCACCCAACCCGCCTGAAGTGGTGGAAGCCCCCGTCATTTCAGACCTTGCCCTGAGGCTTACCTGGAGCGGGGCGACAGATGGCGAGACGGAGATCAGGGGATACCGGCTCTTCCTGAATGGAACCTTATACAATACGGAGGAGCTGATCTACGGGGAGGAGGTTACCATCACCGGACTCACCCCCGAATCCGAATACGTGGTTGAGCTGGTTGCTTTGGATGCAGGCATGAACGAATCGGTAAGATCGGGTCAGGTTACCTTTACCACCACCGCATTTGATCCCACTGACACTTCCCTTTCCGATAAAAAGGCAAGGATCACTGTCACCATGGAACCGGTGGGCAGAAGTGATGGACTGGCTGTGAATCCTGACTACGTACGGGGTGAATTCCTGGAAGATCCGGAACTGGTAAGCCTGATCAGGGAACTGGAACCGGCAGGTCTGAGGTGGGGTGCCCTGACTGCCAATCCCCTTCATTTCAAGGACTTTATCGGGTCAGGCAAGGAGATGACCTTCGGAAGGTTCATGGATTTCTGCAACTCCCTGGATGCCTACACAGTGATCACCTGCGGGGTGGAGGACGGAACAGACTGGAGGAGCGATCCAGCGACCTTTACCCGTTTTCTGGAGTATCTGGCGGGCCCGGCAGATTCGGAATACGGAGCATTAAGGGCAGCTGAAGGATATAATGGTTCCCTGCTGGATGAGAGCCCGGGACTTGTTTTCGAGTTCGGAAATGAAGTCTGGGGAGGAGTCTCACACGATGCACAGATCGGTACCGATTATTCGGCTTACGGTGACTGGTGCCGGGAGATGGCCACCCTGATGAAGAATTCCCCCTACTATAATTCTGAAAAGGTATTCCTGGTTTACAGTGGCAGGAGGCCTGTATCCAGTGACAGCTATGGGCTCCATGAAAGCCTGCTGGAGGGTGACCAGGGTGAGGTGGACTGGCTGGCAGTGAGTGGCTACCTGGGAGGAAACCTGAACTATTCCCCTGATATTGATCCCGGGTCCAGTGAGCTCGACTACTACAAGAACGGGATCGCAGAAATGGCAAGGAACCTGAACGGACTGGAGGAAACCATGAGGGTCATCCTCCAGTATTCGGGAACCTTTAAGCCTACCTACATGTACGAAGCCAACATGACCACCGAGAGTTACTTCGGGAGGCTCGGACAGGCCATCGTCCAGACAGATTATTATGCATCTGTGATCGAAAGGGGAGGTGCCATTCCCACAGTGTTCCACCTCACGGGGGGACAGTGGAAAATGGTGATCCCTGCACAGGGGTATCAAAAGACCCCCCTCTTTCACACCACCCGGTATTACAACCGTTTCTGCAAGGGGACCGCGCTGAGAACCGGGGTGGAGTCCTTGTCAAAGATCACCAATGCCTCGGGAGGCACGGTGGGTCTCGATCCGGTGGGCGCCCATGTGTATGCGCAGGAGGGAGGTTTAACGGTCATGCTCATCAGCAGGGACTTCGAAAATGACTACGTGGTCCAGGTGGACCTGCCGGATGAGCTGCAGTTACTTGCACCCGAAAGTGCTATGAAATATGTCATTTCCGGAGACCACTTCAGTGACCGGGATGCATTGGTTGACTCCTCCGTGGTAGCCATGGCCGACAGCTTGCTGGTGCATGTACCCAGGCATTCGATGGTGCTGCTTACTTTCGGTGCAGAAGGTGAGCAAATCGAATCCCTGCCGCTGGGTTACTACGATTATGTTTCCGCCACCTCGGTGGATATCTATGCTTACAATACCGAGGTTTTTGATATCAGCGGCCGGGAAAAAAAGATCCTGCTGCACACGGTGACCCCGGAAGATGTCTTTTCCGATGCGCTGGTCTGGACGGTGGAAACCAACGGGGTCAATGTGATTTACGGCCTTAAATCCTACGGTTTTGAAGTGATGGGATCCGGTACCTGCGACGGGAACGGCACCATTACTGTCAGGGCCACCGCCTGGGATAATCCGGAGGTATATGACGAGGTGACCATCAATATTTCTAACCAGGGCACTGGCTGTCAGACTGGTGCGAAAAATCCTCCCGCAAACAGGTTGAACCTATTTCCCAATCCTGCAGGAGAAAAGCTGTTCCTGACGGACCTCCCCCCCGGAACAGACCAGGTGTTGTTAACGGACCTGGCCGGAAAAAGGTGCCTCACGGCCCTCAGTCAAGGCGGTGAGGCAAAACTGGATATCTCCCACCTTGAACCGGGTTATTATTATGTTACCGTCGTAGGGAATGATGTGGTGCTCCAATCTGCGTTCATCAAACAATGAACCAGGGTAAAACCTTATCCCAGAAACCCATGCATGATCCTCTGCAACTCCGTCGCGCATTCCGTTCACTTGCGGCCATCGCTCTTTCTGCCCTGCTTTTAGTCCCTCTCCGGGCCTCTGACCTGGTGGAGGTGATTCCCCTCACCCCCCGTGTGATCGCCCTCCACTTCGATGACGGCCATGTCCAGTACAGGGGGTACCACAGCAGCAGCGGCGACGATCGTGTTTTCTCAGTTCCCCTGGATACTGTCAGGGCAACACATCCCTATGCTTTTCTGGTTTTCAGTGAGGGTGACAGCCGCTACCAGAAAGGAATACAGCCGTTGCAGACAGGCAGGAAGAGCAAGCCCAACGCCTTTTCTGACTCCTGTATCTGGACCGGTCAGATCTGCGACAATGAGCATGTACTGGAACACTGGATCTACCTTGAGTTGCCCCATGCGCTCAACCGGGACGAAACCTACACCATCTGGGTGGGGAACCTGGCGGAAAACCTGGATGAAGTGACCTTTACCTTCAATGAATTTGAGATGCGCAGTGAACTGGTCCATGTGAACCAACTGGGCTACAGGCCTTCGGCTACCTACAAATATGGCTACCTGGCTCACTGGGCCGGAGATTTCGGCGGCCTCGACCTCGATTTCCTGGAGGGGAGCAGTTTTTACCTGGTGGACCAGGGGGATGGCACTGTGGCATACCAGGGTACCATCGGGCCAAAAAGGAGGGGACTGGAGGAGGATGCTTATGATTTTGGTTCACCGGATACCTGGGGAACCACCAACAATTTCTATGGTTCCGATGTCTGGGAGGTCGATTTCTCCTCATTTTCCCAGACCGGTGAATACAGGCTGGTGGTGGAAGGAGTAGGGTGCAGCTACCCTTTTGTCATTGCAGACAATGTATACAAGGATGCCTACTATCATACTACACGCGGTCTGTTCTACCAGCGGGCCGGGATCGCAAAGGAGGAGCCTGAAGCAGGGAAATGGGCACAACCCAGGGACCACCATCCGGATGATGGCCTAACCACCCTTTTTTACACCACCTGGCCCTCTGTCAGGGGTGGGGAGGGAAGCTCGGCCAAAGACAGCATCCTGGCCAATGTGGTGGGGGAGATCTCGGACTGGGGGTGGGGCTGGTACCACGATGCCGGTGACTGGGACGGGTATGTGCACCATACCGATGTTCCCTATGCGTTGCTGGCCTGTTACGAAATGGCTCCGCAGAATTTCAGGGATCACCAGCTCAATATTCCGGAAAGCGGCAACGGCATCCCCGATATCCTGGATGAGGCAGGCTGGCTGATTCAATATTTCAGGAGAAACCTGCAGCCGGATGGGGGAGTAGCGGGCGGACGGGTCCATTCCGATTTTAATGACAAACCGGAAGCTTCACCTTCCTACGAGGACGACCGGCCCTGGTATGTATGCGGACCCGACCCGCAAACCGGTTACCTGTTTGCCGGGCTGGCAGCCCAGTATGCATATTGCCTGGAAATGGCCGGAATCAGCGATTCCACAGCCGCATTGCTCGCAGAGGCTGAAATGGCTTACCAGTGGGCAGGCCGGCACCACCATATTGCACCCGGCATCAAAGTAAAAGGGGCCACCGTGACAGATCTGAGGATGTATGCAGCTTCCAACCTGTTTAAATTGACCGGGCAGTCTGCATACCAGGATGATTTTGCGGAGCTGAACCGGGTAACCACTGCCGTATCCAGCCTTTCCGGAGGTGATTACAATCAGCGATGGGCGGTCTGGTCCTACGTAACTTCCCCTGATCATCCTGACATAAATGCAGAACTGAAGGATCTCCTTTCGCAGGCAGTGATCAACCATGCCAGGAGTGATTTCCTTGAGCCTGCCAGGAAAAGAAGTGCCAGGGTCGGGTACGGATTCAACATGCCCGCTGTAGTAGGCTCCACCACCACACCGGTAACGCTTGCTCCCATGATCGCCCAGCATGTGGCAACTGGAGCAGAAAAAGAGGAACTGATTGATTACATCCACACCACTGCTGATTATTTTCTTGGGAACAATCCTTTGAATATGAGCTGGATCACAGGCCTGGGTGACCGAACGCCGCAGCGGTTGCTCCACCTCGATTCCCGGTATGATCGGGAGGGGATCGATCCCTGTGTGCCCGGACTGGTACCCTACGGTCCCCTGAGGCATGGAGATCACTTCCTGGGTGAAGATGCCCAGGGACCCTGGGATGCCGATTTTGCCAAAATCCGCTCATATCCCGATCGCTACAGCTGGCCCGTATCTGAATTCTGGTTCGATAATCCTTATTCGGTGCTGGATGGAGAGTTCACGGTTCACCAGACCAATGCCCCGGCAGCTGCCACCTACGGATTCCTGGCCGGGGATACCCTGGAGGGTTACGCTCCTAACCGGGAACCCGGGTTAAACATTACCACTCCCTTATCCGACCTGGCAATTGACGAAAAAGATACACTGGAAGTGGGTGTAAACGCCTGGGATGACCGGCGGGTCGACCGGGTTGAATTTTACCTCGATCACCATCCCCTGACGATAGCCAGGGCCACTCCATTCGGGATTTCGATCCCAGGCAAGGATGTGCGCACCGGCTCCTACAGACTCACCGCGGTGGCTGTGGATAATGAGGGATTGAGAACCAGCGTCGAGGGTCCTTTAGTGACCATTGCACACCTTTATGAACCGGTTCTGTCCATATCACCATCGACCGATACAGTGCAGCAGGGAGAATCGATGGATGTATCGGTGGATTTGACTTTAATCGCAGATGCAGAAGCCACGGAGGTTGTTCTGTTCCTGAACGGAATGGAACTGGGCCGGGACAATGCCGCACCCTTCGAATTTCGCATTGACAGCATCCGTCCCCTTTTCAACGAGATCAAGGCGGTGGTTGCTTTCAAAGAGGGGTTCCGGTCGGAATCAAAAATCGAAAGGTACGCAAAACCTGAAGTGGCGGGGATTTCCTTTAAAAAAAAAGAGATTGAGGTATATGCCGGCGAGTATGTGTACCTTGAATACACCATTTTTCCTGAAGAAGCGGAAAATAGGGCCGTTTCATTCCAATCCCTGAACGATACCGTTGCTGTGATAGATGAGGGCGGCAGGATCCGGGCCCTGACCGAAGGCAGGACCAGGGCGGTGGTGACTACCCTGGAGGGAGGGTTTACGGATACGGCAGCGATCGCCGTGCTTGCTGCCCGGCCCTCTGGGCCTTTTAATGGAAAGCCACTGCTTCTCCCGGCGATCATTGAAGCCGAAGAATTTGATTTTGGGGGTGAAGGATTTGCCTACCATGATCTTACCCCCGGAAACAGCGAAGCATCATTCAGGCAGGAAGATGTGGATGTGGGCCAGACCTACGATGACGGGAGTGCTTACCATGTAACCCAGGTGCAACCCGGTGAATGGCTGAATTATACCATCTTTGTGCCGGAGACTAACCTCTACGATATCCGGTTCAGGTACACTGCCGGAGCAGGCAATCCCACCATCACCCTGAAGTCGGACGGGCAACTGCTTGAGGTGGTTACCCTGCCTGAAGTCGGATGGTACCCCTTCCGGGACCACCTGGTGGAAGGCATTTACCTGGAGGAGGGAGAACAGGTACTGACCCTGGTTTTTGACAACGGTCTTCTGACACTGAATAACCTGGAATTAACCTGTCAGGCATGCACCCATGTATTGCCCCAAGAGATCCGGCTGAACTATCGAGACCTGAATGTGGCGGTGGGAGGAACGGTGCAATTGAGAGCTTCGATGGTACCCTCGGATGTTACCAACCAGTTGCTTTACTGGAAATCTCTTCAGGACAGCATTGCTTACGTGGATCAGACAGGCCTGCTCACAGCACTCGACACCGGAGCCACACGGATCGTAGTGGTGAGCGATGTCCTGGGATTGACAGATACCTGTGAGGTACGGGTGCTCACCTCGGGAGGCTATTCTCCCGGATTAACCTTTGAGTATTTCGAGGGGGTGTGGGATGAAGTACCGGATTTTGCCGGAATGACACCCCTGTCTGCCGGAACCATCCCTAATTTTGATATATCCTCCGCACCGGCCGAGGATTACTTCGGATTCAGGTTCTTCGGGGAGATCCATATACATGTGCCCGGTGACTACCTCTTCTTTACAGCATCGGATGACGGCAGCATGCTCTACATCGATGGCCGGGAGGTGGTTGACAACGGTGGCACCCATGCCACCATTGAACAGGGAGGGACCATCGAGCTGGACAGCGGTTTACACCAGGTGGAGGTGCTGTTTTTTGAAAAGGCCGGTGGAGCCACACTCGAGGTCAGCTACCAGGGGCCGGGTATTGAAAAAGGTCCGGTGCCGGACACCATCCTGGGCAGGCATATCTCAGGCGGGGAACTTGTTGGATTGCAGGGCATCTCCATGCCGGACACCCTGATGGTTCCACTGGAATCTTCATTTTTAATTCCGGTGTTGTACCTTCCCGCCGATGCATCCGACAGGAAAATCAACTTTGAACCGGAGGATGCTGAAGTAGCCCAGATGAATGATTTCGGTTATGTGACCGGGATCGCTGAGGGGACCACCCAGGTGGTGGGAACGTCCAGGGACGGAAACCACGCAGATAGTGTATGGATCCGGGTAACCAATGATAGGCCTGAGGTTACCATACTTACCCCCGGGCCGGGTTCCAGTTTTACAGATACATCCCTTATCCCGGTCACGTTTGAGGCCCGGGACACGGTCGGGGGGATCGTTGAATTCAGGCTCGAGGTGGATGACCAGGTTGTACAGACAGCCGCTTCGGGAACAGGACTGTTTCTGCTAGGGCCGTTATCAGAAGGATCTTACCGGCTGCTTATCACAGCCACCGACCGACACGGGGCCCAAGGACATTCCGGTGGGGTCACAATCTATGTGGAATCACATGTAACGTCGGTCCGGAGTGAAAACCTCGTCCACCCCAAAGTCACCGCAATGCCCAATCCATTTGACGGTGAAATCTATTTCCGAATTGAACTGATCCATCCTGCTTCAGTTACAATCAGGGTATTTGATCAAAATGGTGCACTCAGCCATGTGGGTGATCCCGTCCGGTGTTTTTCCGGGGTCAATGAGTTGAAATGGGACGGTACGACGATAGACGGGAAGATGCTCCAGGCAGGTATCTATATCGTCACTTTGCTGGTGAGGGAAGAGGCCGGTCATTACTCCATACCTATCAGGCTGATCAGGGAGTGATGGTGAGGTGATCCGCACAGGCAAACTCCGATCCAGGTAGGGAGGCTTCCAAACTTTTTCTAAATTTACGTGGGGAGAACAGTCACTCGACTTATGAAGAAAGGAAGCTGCTTACTGGGAATACTGCTTCTGGTGGCCACAGCAGGTGAATTGCGGGGACAGGAGTCCGAAATCCGTTTTCACCACATCGATGTGGAAGATGGGTTATCCCACAGCCTGGTGATGGCCATGGAGGAGGATAGCCTGGGATTCCTGTGGTTCGGTACCCAGGACGGGCTGAACCGTTATGACGGGTACGAATTCCGCACCTATTACAAAGGCAGTTCAAACCGTACTCCCTCCGACAGCTGGATCAGGACCCTGTATATCGACCGGCACAACCAGCTCTGGATCCTCTATACCGGATTGGGGCTTGAACGGTATGATCCGGTCTCAGAGACATTCCACCGTTATGAGGCGGACCGCGCTGTACCCGGATCCATCTCGGGCACCATCTTCAATTCCAGTCCGGGACTCAGCGACGAGTTTTTCTTTGAAGACAGCGACGGGGCACTCTGGATAGGAACGGATGATGGCTTAAACCGGTACCACAGGGAAGCGGATACTTTTGAGGTGTTCCTCCACTCTCCGCACGATGTGCATACACTGAGCGACAACCGGATCAGTTCCATAGCCGAGGACAGCCTCGGATTGCTATGGGTGGGGACAAGTGCCGGTCTGAACTGCCTCGACCGAATGAGTGGAAAAGTGAGGTGTTTGTTCGGGCAGAGCAGTGAGACAGAACAACTGAATAACCAGCTCATCACCAGGATATTCTGCCATCCAGACGGAACACTCTGGGTGGGCACTTTCAGGGATGGATTGTACATTGTGAAGCATCCCCATTCGGATCACCCGGAGATCAGGCATCTCATCAACACCCCGCTCAATCCGCAGGCCGAACCCTCCATCTTCAACATCGGTTTAACTTCCACCGGACAAATGCTGGTAGGCTCGGAAAACGGACTGTACGTGGTAGATCAGGCAGGGGACCGCTACAGTGCCCGGCTGGTGCCCGAATCACGGGGTACCCGTATCGATCACCTGCTCGAGGATTCAAAGGGCTACATCTGGTTTGGATCCAGCGATGTGGTGGAACGGAGCCTTTTCCGCCTCTCAGATGACCTTCAACATACCGATGTGTTCCATTTTGGTGAAAAAGATCCCTTTGTATTCAGCGGGGGAAAGGTACAGTTTCTGCACGAAAACAGGACCGGGTTGCTATGGATCGGAACAGAAAAAGCCGGACTCCATTATGTAGACCTGAATGCAAGGCAATTCAGGACCATTGACAGCTACCCCGAAAGGGGGTACTACATCTCCCACAATGAGGTGTACTCCATTTACGAAGACGATAACCGGCAACTCTATCTGGGAACCAAGACCGAACTGAACCGCATCGATCTGAGGGATGGAACGTGGTTTGGATTCAACAACAGTTTCGACCTCAAACGAAATATCAACTATGAATACTCGACCGAGTTGCCAGCCAGGCTGATCGGGGTGATCGAGGAGTATGTGGATGGAAAGATATGGCTGGGCTCCTTCGACTACAAAGTAAGCCTCTATGATCCCGGTCCCGGCCGTTTCCTCAACTTCCATCACAATGAGGACGACTCCTCTGCCTTCAAACCCTGGTCACTGCGTTCTATCTGTATGACACGGGACCGACAGGTCTATTTTGGTTCCATGGAGCAGGTCGGACTGTGCCGCCTGAATGCAGACGGATACTCATTCAGTTATTATCCGGTGGTACCTACCGGTAATGATTCAGGGACCAATGATGCCCAGATCCGTTACATCTTCGAAGACAGTGACGGTATCCTGTGGCTGGGAACCTCCATCGGCGGACTCAACCGCTTTGATCCCGCCACGGGCCGATTCACCCATTTTGTCAATGATCCTGCCGATGCCACATCCCTCTCCGACAACCGTGTCAAGTGCATTTTAGAACCGGAGATCCATGGTGAGGGGATGCTCTGGATCGGAACACAAAGCGGGGGATTAAACAGGTTCGACAAAACGACCCACACCTTCAAGTCCTTCACCATGCGGGACGGTTTGCCCAGCAACACCGTCCATGGCATCCTCGAAGACAAAACAGGCAACCTCTGGATGAGCACCAACCGGGGATTGGTCCAATTCGACCCCCTCACGGAGCGGATCCGGATCTATACCGCAGAAGACGGACTGGTGGGAAACGAATTCAATGAAGGTGCTTTCTTTAAAAATCGGGACGGTGTCATGTATTTCGGTGGAACCAAGGGGGTTAACTATTTTCTCCCCGAGGAGATCAAGGAAAAGACCAGCTACTCTGCACCGGTGGTCATTACCGGATTTTCCGTCTCCGGGAAGCAGGTTTTACCAATGGATACCTTACGGGACCGGGTATTGCTTGACCGCTCCATCCTATTTGCCAGAGAGATCACGCTCTCCCACAGAGAGCGCTTTATCTCCTTTAATTTTGCCTCCCTTGACTTTTCCGCCCCTAAAAAGATACGCTACCGGTATCAGCTGGAAGGATTTGAAACCAACATGAACGAGGTGGACGCCAACCAACGCTATATCAGCTATACCAACTTACCCAGTGGAACCTATACCCTGAAACTGGAGGGAACCGACAGTGACGGAAACTGGGCCGGCGATCAGACAGAACTGGTATTGAGGATCCTGCCTCCCTTCTGGCGGACCACCTGGTTTAAACTGTTGGTCGCCAGTGTAATCATAATCATTTTCCTGCTCATCCTGCAGATCAGGACACAGATCCTCAAGAACCAGAAAAGACAGCTTGAGCAGGAGGTGGAGGCCAGGACCAGGGACCTGAAAGAAGCAAACCGTCTGCTGGAGAAGCGAAACGATGAGATTCAAGTAATGGCTGAGAAACTACATGAGTCGGACCAGTTGAAACTGAAGTTCTTCACCAACATCTCCCACGAGTTCAGAACACCCCTGACCCTGATCATGGGCCCGACTGAAAAATTACTGAGCCGGGAAAAATATGAAGATGTCCCAGCCATCAGGCAGGAGCTGGAATTGATGTACAGGAACCAGCGCAGGTTGTTCAAACTGATCAACCAGCTGCTTGAGGTCCGCCGAGTAGAATCAGGGACACTCAAGCTATCAGTGGCCGAGGATGATATTGCTGAATTCCTGGGTACGATTTACCAGCTGTTTATCCCCTATGCAGAAAAGAAGAACATCGATTTTCAGTTCAGATCCGATCCTGAATCTGTGAAGATCCTCTTTGACGCAGACAAAATTGAAAAGATCTTCTACAACCTGTTATCCAATGCGTTTAAATATACCCCTCCCAACGGTACGATCCAATTCCTTGTCAGCAAGGAAACCGAGGAGGGAGGGGAGTGGCTCAGAACATCAGTCATCGATTCTGGACCCGGCATAGATGAGGAGCACCTTCCGCACATTTTTGAACGCTTCTACCAGATTACAAAGAAGCACGGATCAGGCAGGTTCAGTTCGGGGATCGGTCTCTCCCTGTCGAGGGACCTGGTGGAACTTCATCATGGCAGGATCGGTGTGGAAAGCGGACCCAATGGGACCACATTTTCTGTGCTTCTTCCCATGAACCGGGAAGTCTATAGCGGGGATGAGGTTCTTCAGGAACCCGATACCGATCAGGCCAGTGAGTACATTACCTCCATGCTTGAGACCTACGATTATACCACCGGAGATCATCCTGACAAGCCGCTCGTAGGTGATGCGATCTTTACCATCCTGGTGATTGAGGATAACCTGGATATGCAAAAATTCCTCTACAGCCAGCTCAGCGACAGCTACCGGATCCTGCTTGCCCAGAACGGGGCCGAAGGGATTGAGATATGCCGTGAGTCGATGCCAGACCTGATTCTCAGCGATATCATGATGCCGGAAATGGACGGATTCGAATTCTGCAGTCAGATCAAGGGGGATCTGGCCACCAGCCACATACCCATTATCCTGCTTACTGCCAAATCGGGAGCGGAGGACCAGATCAGAGGATTGGAGCAAGGTGCAGACGATTATATCACCAAACCGTTCAGTGCCGAAGCACTCAGGCTGAAGGTCAGAAACATATTGGAAAACAGAAAGAAACTGGCTGATAAGTTCTCCAGTGCATTAAGCTACATCCCGGAGAATATCAAGATCAGTGAGATCGACCATGGATTCCTCGAAAAGCTGATCAAGCTGGTGGAGGACAACATCGACGACAGCGAACTTTCGGGAGATGTGATAGCTTACGAAATGGGAATGAGTAAGGGGAACCTCTATAAGAAGCTGAAAACCCTGACCGGGATGACGGTCAATATATTTGTGAGAACCATCCGCCTCAAAGTAGCCGCCAGGCTCTTGAAGCAGGGTAATTATAACATTTCGGAAGTAGCTTACGCCGTAGGATTTAACAATCCCAAGTACTTCTCCACCTGTTTCAGTGAGATGTTTTCCGTCAGTCCCAAGGAGTACATGAAATGAACCGTCTGGTCATTCAACCCTGAAACTCATACGCAGTTCCCCCGTTCCTCCATGCGCTCCCACTCCTTTGATGATCACATCGTACGATCCTTCTATGTCAGGCGCAATCAATGTTATTTCGTGGTCCCCTTGAGGGGAGACGGCCACCCGGGGATTAAAATAAAGGGTATTCCCTGCCAGTGGATATGTACTTTCTACAAGAGCCATGGTGTCCGCCTTCAGACTGTAAAGCTCTTCCGATAATCCGTGATGGGTGATGCTCAGCACATCCTGCTGCCATTCCATCAGGTTCGCTTTCCCCTCATAGGAGCGCAAATGGATGATGCCATCCATTAGAATATCATTCAGGAAATATTTGGAACTTTTAAAATGGATATCCCTGATCTGAGCCGGATCCAGGTTCAGCAGCTCTCCGGAATCGAAAAAAGGGATCCCGTCCAGAAAAAAATATGGCCGGTCGCCAATGATCCTATTGGTGTGCTGATCAAGCAACCGGACCATGGATTTACCTTCCTCCCTGATCAGAAAGACCCTTTTCCCCAGTTCCCTGAATACTTCCTCCATGAGCGGAAGCCGGATGTACTCATCCACGATGATCTGCTGGTCATAGGTCCCGAATACCGGATACGCTGTGGCTGTAACTGGGATCTTACAGATGTTATTCAGGTTATAAGCTTGATTCAACTGCTGATCCAGCAATAATTCGTCATACAAGGAGGTGATCTCTTTATCTTCCAATGCGAACCCATTGAACCCCGGTAAAGGCTCACCACTGAATGGATCCTCGGTTAAGATCAGGGCATCTGGTTCAGGGTCCTGGAGACGGATCACCACCTCTTCCATCCCGGTTCTACGGTCCATTGCGATGTGGAATCTTCCCAGCGCATCTGTGGTACCGGTACGCAGATCTACCGCTGTATCGATAAAGGATGCCAGCACCTTCCTCCCCGTCATGGGAGTTCTATCTGATCTTTTTACAACCCTTCCTGACAGAACAGGTCCATATACTTCAGGCAGAAATGCCAATGGATCCCGGGGCGATGCAATGGTGAAACTTTCTTCTGCAGACCGGCTGATCATCCAGAGGTCCACAAGTTGAGGATTGATTTGATCAGCTGTGAACCCATACCATTCCGGCGATGGGCTTCCGGTCCTGCTTCTTGCCAGCAGGGAGTTGGCAAAGGTATTCGATTTGTAACTACCAGATTTACATATCGATATAGAAACTCTTGCAGAGGTTGGATTTTGATCATCATTGGTTGCTTTCAGACCGAAAGCTATGGTGTCCCTGCTTCCGTATGAGGAATCCAGGTTTACAGCTTCAATGTTTAATCTTTTCGAAGGCGGAACCATGAAGAACCTTTCTGCCAGTTTGTTGCCCTCCATATCGTGGAGCTGGAATTGATACACCCCTGATATGAGACCAGGATCGTTGAGATCCAGCACCACCAGGGAATCCATACCTAGCTTTTCCCGATAAATGATCCCTGCATCGCCCCCCAGGGTTGCTGTCACCTCCTTCCTGGATGCACCTGAAGGACTCTTGGAGCGAAGCAAGATCCGGAAATGACCGTCATTGGTCATCGAACCCTCCAGGGAACACCCTTCCTCTTCCGCTTCAGGCAACATAAAACGATTCACCGGGCCGGTGGTGTCATCAGCCACCAGGCTGTATCTCATCCCACACCCTGGAACCAGATAGAACTCCCCGATTCCAGGCTGGACTGTTCCAATCCGTCCCAATGGGATGGAATCGTTCCCAAGCAGGGTTCCACGGTAACCTGCAGGATTCCCGGCACCATCACTTACCCTGAAAACCACATGGTTCAAAACACCTTCCACCAGTTGTCCTCCTTCGGGGTAAAACTCCACCTGTTGTGTACCTTGCTGAGGGAGTATCGCTTTTCTCCGGAGGGGCCTGGAAGGATCAACGATCAGCAGCTTGTTGTAACAGTAGGCATCCGGTCCGGTATTTCGCTGCCAGGCCGTGTAGCAGCGAAGGGTATAGAGGCCACTTTCGCAGTTGCCGGGGATCCCGAAGGAAGCACTTCCCATTCCTTCGTTCAGGGAGATCCTCTGGCGCATAAAGACCTGGTCCCGGGGATCGAGTATTTCCAGGTAGGCGACCCGGCTGATTTTGGAAGGAGTCTGGGTGTTGCTTTCCAGGCAATAAACCGCAATCCAGATCATTTCACCTGACAGGTAACAGTTGCGGTCCAGGTGCACAAAAGTGGTTTCGTCGTAATTCATATGCTGCGCATGGATATAATTATTCCATGCCAGCAGGCCGGTGATCAGAATGAGACTTATTTTCAATGGGTTTATCTGCATCTCCTATCCATGTTTCTTATCAGTTCTCCGGCCAGGGCCAGTAATCAGGCCGCTGATTGGTTCCTGAAAATGTACACCTGAAACAAACTGGCGATTCCGTGTAGATTCTGAAGGGGGTCCCGCCATCCACGTATTCATCCACAAACTCAAATTTCCACGCCTCATACTGATCCCATTCGGCAGTATCTGACGAAGTATAGAAGTTGCAGCTTTCAAAGCCTCCGGGTACGTATATGGAGGAAGGCAATTCCTCCCGGCTGATAAATACCCTGGCGGAGGTGACAGCAGATGCCTGGAAAATACCGAGGACCGGAAGTTTGGCATCAGGCAGGTGATAGATGTTTCCTTCCACCCTGGCGGGGATGGGGTCGAAGAGCGAGCCTGTATTCTGGGTAATCTCCTGCAGGTCTTTCCAGTATGAGTAGGAATCACGACTCATGGCATATTGGTAGATCATGGCACTGTACCGGATCTTCAGTCTGTTGTTGTCGGTAGTCACTGTAAACAGGGGATGTTCTGACAGTACATCCTGTTTGAGGTGTTCGGTGGTGGCAATGGATATGCGGTCAGAACGGCTCGATCGCCAGCACCTCTGTTCATTGAGGTAGAAGGAGGACACTATCGGGGTCAGGAATTCCCAGGTCTCTAACCATTCGTAGCGGTAGTAACGGGTTTCATTCTCCGGATCATGGGTGCTGACTGTGATCTGGGCTCCGTATTTTCCCTGCACATTGTTCTCAGAGGGTAACTCCATGAAGGTGTATTGAATATCATCGATGGGAGGGACAGGTCTCATTTCCACCCAGTCAGATTCATAGGCTTCACCATCTGATGTGGCAATAAAAAGCTGGTAAGATCTGCCCGGAATCCCAACCAGGCCTGGCCCGCTCAGGTAATGTCCGGGCTGTTCCTCTGTGAAAAGGTACTCATTCAGCTCTTCGTCCCTGATGACTACCACAGCCCCTTCTTCGGGTGATCCATACGATTCTTCATAGGAATAGGATCGTGCGAGGATTACTTCGTTAGGTCCTTCTGAATTGGTGATAAGTCCGTCTACCACCAAAATGTTCTCATATTTCTCGATCTCAGGATCGTAAGGCTCGCGGCAGCCGAAGAGGACAGATCCCATGAGGATCCATGAAATAAGAGCGGTGATATGTGTTTTCGGCAAAAGTTGCATTGGTCAGAACCGGAAATTATAGGTTACGGTGAAAACAGGCTGGGTGAATATGGAGAGCTTATATCCCTGTACATCCCGCTCCTGACTCACAAAATAGATGGAATATACATTGTCTCTTCCGGTTACATTATACACGGAAAATGACCATGAACTGTGTGCCAGTTTTCTGGATTTCAGGTTTCCCTCCACATTTACAGCCAGGTCCCACCTGAAATAATCGGGAATGCGGTACTCATTGCGGTAGGTGTAGTGCATCAGACTCATGTTTCGCACCGTATACCGGGCCACCGGATAGGTAATGGGCCGCCCTGTGCTGTATGTCAGGTTGGACGACATACTGAATCGGCGGGAAAACCTGAAATTTCCTGCGAAAGTTAAGTCATGTGGTTTATCATGGTTCGCCGGAAACCAGGCGCCGTTATTGATCCTTTCAACAGGAAACTCACTGTCCGCCTTCACTTCAATCCTGGAGTAGGTATAACTGATCCATCCATTCAATTTACCAGCAGTACGCCGGATCATCAGTTCAATTCCGTAGGCCCTTCCCCTGGCGTTGATCAGATCCTGTTCAATGTATTCGTTAAGAAGCAGTTGCGCCCCTCCCTTATATTCAATCATATCCTGGATGTTTTTGTAATAGAGCTCCAGGGAAGTCTCGATTCGCTGGCTGCGAAAATCTTTGTACAGACCGAGGGCCACCTGGTCCCCGATCTGGGGCCTGATGTAGGGATCGCTCAGCTTCCATGTATCGGTCGGTGAGACCGCAGTGGTATTGGAGAGCATACTGAGGTACTGACGCAACCTGTTGTAACTTATTTTCACGGAACTGTTGGGGGAGATCCTGTAACGAATATTGATGCGCCATTCCGGTCCTGAGTAGGTTTTTATGAATGCCCCGCGACCATGCGCCACGGTATCGGTGATGTTCACGGGATCCAGCGGAACTCCCTGGTAATACTGATAGATCGTTTTTGGTCCGAGGAAACTGTAGATGGAATAGCGGAGTCCCCCATATACCGTGAGCTCCGGTGTGATGGTGAATTCGTCGGCAATGTATATGGCCGTTTCGATGGCCTGTTCCAGCTCAAGCGAAAAGGGTTCCACCAGGGAGGATTCACTCAGTGGCTGATAGACACCTGGCCGCAGGCCGTAATAGATGAGATTCAGTCCGAAAGTGACCTTATGCTCGGGGGAGTGAAAGTAGGAGAGACCGGCTTTGCCTTCCAGCTGGGTAATCTGGTATTTCATTAAAAATGCTTCATCCGGTTTGGAGTCGCTGGTAATGTTATAGTCGTAAGATGCGGCAACTGCATCGAACTTACCGACGAGTTTGCTGCTGAAAATATGTTTCCATCCGGCTGCAATATTGGCATTGGAGTAGTGGTAGGTAGTATCTGAATTTAACCTGAAATAATCTTTGCTGTAGTAGGCACCCAATTCAACCTGATTGTCTTTGTTCACATCCCAGCTCAGCTTTCCGCTCAGGTCATAAAAGGAGGCATCACTGTTGCTGATGGAGGGATCGTTGATCCGTTTCAGTATCCAGTCGGAATAGGTACTCCGGCCACCAATGATAAAAGAAGCTTTTTCTTTGACGATTGGGCCTTCCAATACGAGCCTTCCGGTGATTGGACTGATCCCGCCCCTTCCGGAAAGAGCCTTCCGGTTCCCGTTTCTGGTTGTGATGTCGAACACAGAGGAGATGCGGCCTCCATATTCGGCAGTGATACCGCTTTTGAACAATTTGAATTCCTTGATCACATCCGGGTTGAAGGCGGAAAAGAATCCAAACAGGTGCGAGGTGTTAAATACGGGGGCACCATTGATGATCACCAGGTTCTGATCGGTGCTTCCTCCTCGCACATTAAATCCTGATGCCCCCTCGCCGACCGTCTGAACTCCCGGCAGCAGGAGGGCGGTCTTCAGTATATCCACTTCGCCCATCGCTGTGGGCACCTGGCGGATCATTCCCGCGTCAATCCTGTTTAACCCGACCTGGATCCCGGATACATTCTGATATTTGTCTGCAACAATGACCACCCCTTTCAGCTGTGTGACCTTCTCCTCCATCTCGATGTTGAGCACACCCTCCCCATTAAGCTGCAGGTTCCTCTGCTCCTCCTTTTTTCCAACGCTGCGATAGGTAATCAGGTGCCTTCCCTGTTCCAGGTTGATTACATAGTACCCGTTCACATCGGTAGTTACTCCTATCTGCTGATCCTCGTTGTATACCACGGCACCTATGATGGGTTCCCCGGTGGAAGCATCCCGGATGTAACCTG
>Ga0209536_100001095_pt1 | contig 44820 bp, 34 predicted proteins | sample DeeMarSeWOR28_12_FD_187461 | JGI IMG/M metagenome (GOLD analysis project Ga0209536, IMG submission 187461) | Marine sediment microbial communities from White Oak River estuary, North Carolina - WOR-2-8_12 (SPAdes) (version 2) | ecosystem: Environmental > Aquatic > Marine > Intertidal zone >...
CTGCTGTTGCATGGTGCCGTCGCTGAAAAGGTGATTCCTGCCATCGGGAAATCCCTGCTCAAAGAAGGTGTGGAGATAAGGGGCGATGAGGTGACCTGCAGTCTGATTCCGGAAGCCATACCGGCGGTGGAAGAGGATTGGGGAATGGAGTACCTCGATCTGGTGATCAGTTCCAGGGTGGTCGCTTCTGTTCAGGAGGCCGTTGAGCACATCAACCGTTATGGGACCATGCATTCTGAAAGCATTGTTACGGAAAACTATTCCCATGCCCAATATTTCCTGGACCGTGTGGATGCCGCGGCCGTATATGTAAATGCGTCAACCAGGTTCACCGATGGATTTGAATTCGGTTATGGTGCGGAGATCGGTATCAGCACCCAGAAACTGCATGCCAGGGGACCCATGGGTTTAAAGGAACTGACCACCTGCAAATATGTGATTTACGGCAACGGCCAAATTCGAAACTAGGGAAAAGGGAAAAGGGAAAAGGACAAAGAAGGAACAGGCTAAATGCGAAAAGGGAAAAGAAGGGAAAAGATGAAAGGTGAAGGTTTGGTGCTTAGCCCTTGCTTTTTTTGATGTTGTCGATGAACACGTCGAACAGGTGGGCCGTGTCTGTGGGCCCGCCGGAAGCTTCCGGGTGGAACTGGGTCGAAAAGAACGGTTTGTCCGTGTGTTTCATACCCTCGTTTGTCTGGTCATTCAGGTTGATGAAAAGGGGCTCCCAGCCCTTTGGGAGGGTTTCGTTGTTGATGGCGTACCCGTGGTTCTGGGAGGTAATATAAGCTTTATCGCTTCCGACTTCCAGCACAGGCTGGTTGTGGCTCCGGTGTCCGTATTTAAGCTTGTAGGTATCGGCTCCGGCGGCCAGTGCCATCAGTTGGTTCCCAAGACAGATACCGAAAATAGGTGTGTCATTATTAAAGGCCCTGGATAAGCTGCTTACCGTTGCCTTGCACTGTTTGGGATCTCCGGGACCGTTGGAAATAAACAATCCATCGTATTGTTCAGATTCCAGGTCATGATCCCAGGGAACGCGGATCACGGTGGTATCCCTTTCAAGAAGGTACCGGATGATGTTGTATTTGACCCCGCAGTCGATCAGCAGGATGCGGTATTTTCCGCTGCCATATTCTTTCCGCTCTCCAACACTCACCTGTGCAACCAGGTTATCCAGGTTGGGATCATAGGTATCCGGAAGCCGATCCTCAAATACCACCTTCCCCAGCATGGATCCCTTTTCTCGCAATATTTTTGTAATGAGGCGGGTATCCACATCAAAAATTCCGGGAACCTTGTTTTGCTGCAGCCACTCACCCAGGCTTCTTTCGGCGTTCCAGTGAGAATATTCAGCAGAATAGTCGGAGATAATCAGTGCAGAGATGTGCATCCGGTCCGACTCGAAAAACTTGAACAGGTCGTTCTCAGCATCATCATGGGGTACCCCATAGTTCCCCACCAAAGGATACGTGAGTACCAGTATCTGGCCTTTATAAGATGGATCGGTCAGGCTTTCCGGATAGCCCGTCATGGCCGTGTTGAATACAACCTCACCCGCTATACTCCCTTCATAACCAAACGATTTGCCTGTATATTCGGATCCATCATCCAGGATCAGCTTAATGGGTTTGAAATCCATGTGTATCAGGTGTTGTTGTTTGAACTGTTTGCAATCAGGTTGTTGATGATCTTTTCAGCCTGTTCGGGAGTAATGCGTTTGGCTACGATTTTCTTATCCCGGTCCATGATAAACAGCTGGGGATAGCTCTGCAGGTTGAATACCTGCCTGAATTCGTTGCTGTAAGGGCTCCAGCAATTGATCCAGTCGTTCATTCCGTGCTCATTGACAAAATCGACCCATTTTTCCTTTCCTTCAATGGAGTTGATCGCGTGAACGGCAATCACCTTCACGTTTTTTTCTTTCAGCCTTTCATATACTTCGTGCAGCTCCGGGGTAGATTTCTGGCAATGTCCGCAATCTGCTTCCCAGAAGTAAAGAATGGTGTAATCGGCATCAATGCTGTTGATATAGAAATCCTGTCCGATGTGGGGATCGCGTTTGATGGCTGTATCCTGCATGGCCATGGCGAAATGCTCCGAGGGAACCTCCCGCATCACCAGATTGGGGGCCGTTTGCCCGATGAGGGTTGGTTTATTCTTTTCAAGGTTGTCCTCAAGCTTGGCCAGGAATTCCGGACTGCTCCATGTGGCATCGGGCAGGTAGTAGTGTTCGGCAATGTGAAAGTAGACCACATCCATCCCCATGAATTTGCTCTCTGCGAAATGGTTGAATAGCGTGATGAGCATGTAGCGGTACAGTTCCTCATTCACCCGGGAACCTTCAAGAAGAAAGTCCACAGCCACAATCAGCGAATCGGGATGTTGCGGGACGGCACGAGAGATGTAGTTTATGATCTTGTTCTCATAGATAGGTGTGTGCAGCAGCCTGACAGAAAAGGGATCAAAATGGTCAAAATAGTGTTCCCTGTAATAGAAATAACGAACAGAATCATCGTGCCTCTTTTCTCCGTTCAGCATGGATTCAGGGGGAAAGGGTTCGCGGGTGGCTCCTATGAATTTTGTTACGAAAAGGGATGGATGGTCCGTTTCAATTTGATCCATGTACTGTTCCATCTCCCTGTTGATCCGCTTCTGCTCCTCGAGGATCCTGTTCTTATCCCCTTCTGTGGTCTCCTCCGTCAACAAAGATTGCTGTTGTTCCTGCTCAACCCTTTTTTGCTGCAGAAACGCTTTGTACTCCTGGAAGACGCGGTTATCCTCCGTTCCTTCAAATCGCAGCGTACCCGCCAGATCGGCAGTATCTGCAAACAAACTGAATCGCTGATCATCCCCGATCAACATATCAAAATAACAGGAAGGGCTGAAGTAGATCAGGTACATGCCTCCTGCCAGGGGTTCTTCACCCTCATACTTTCCTCTCCCCTGCGGATCCAGAACAATGGTATCAAGGGGGATCATCCTGCTGGTAAAGTACTCACCAAGAATCAGTGTATCAGCGGAGAGTCCTTTCATGTGGACATCGATTTTATATTCCTGGGCTGATAAAGAGGTGATCGCAGAGGCCGTCAACCCGATGATCCAGTGTATGAGTCCCTTATTTATAACCATGGAAACACCATATTTTGAAAGGCTCAAAGTTAATGATTCTATTTTAAAACATATTGCTCAATCACCATGCCAATGTTGCTTGAAAATCCTTAACTTGTTGTTTTCAACAAAACCCGATTTACACGCACTTTTGATATGTATACACTGCCGGAAGCACAGAAGCTGGTTGAAAATCATATTCAGAATTTGTCCATACCCGATGCCCCTCCGGAGTTGTATGAACCTGTGAAGTATGTGCTCTCCATGGGGGGTAAACGCATACGGCCCGCACTTGTGATACTGGCCTGTGATCTTTTTGCTGACGCAGCTGAAGCGGCCATGATTCCTGCATTGGCCATTGAGGTATTTCACAACTTCACCCTGCTTCACGATGATATCATGGACCGTTCTGAGTTGCGCAGGGGTAAACCTGCCGTTCATGTGAAATACAATGAGAACACAGCCATACTCAGTGGAGATGTGATGTCTATCCTGGCCAGCCGGCTGATGAATCAGGCTCCGGGTGTGGTATTGAACGCAGTACATGATATATTCACCAGGACTGCCATGCAGGTTTGTGAAGGTCAGCAACTGGATATGAACTTTGAAGAGCTGCTCACTGTATCGGAAGAGCAGTACATGGCGATGATCGAGCTGAAAACCGCGGTCCTCATAGCTGCCAGCCTTCAGATCGGCGCCACACTCGGGGGCGCCTCTCAGAAAGATGCGGAAGATCTGTATCAGTTCGGCAAAAACCTGGGGATCGCATTTCAGCTCCAGGATGACCTGCTTGATACCTATGGGGACCCTGCCGTGATAGGGAAAAAGGTGGGTACAGATATCCTGGATAACAAAAAGACCCTGCTCATGATCCAGGCACTTGACAGTGCCGATGCCGGACAGAAGAAAGAGCTCACCGAATGGTTAACCTGCAGGGAATTTGATCCCAATGAGAAGATCCGGGCGGTTACAGAAATATTCAATACTCTGAATATCAAGGATTTAATCGAGAAGAGAATCCATGAATACTACGAGAAAGCAGTTTCGAGCCTGAAGCAGTTGAACCGGGAGGAGGGACGTAAGGCTGAACTTTATCATTTTGCTTCCGAACTACTGAACAGGGATAGGTGAGGAAAACAGATCTTCCACAGTAAAACCGAGTTCAAGCATCAGCTCCTCCTGTTCAAACCGTTCCATTAAAATATTCATCTCCTCCAACTGGAACAGGATCTCGTTAAATTCCCTCTGAACGGACGATTTATGCCTTGACTTCATGGAGTTGAAGTGGTTGTACTCCTCAAGAAGCCGTGTGTAATGCTCCAGAAGGATGGCATTGCCTTTTTCATTTTCTCCGCACAGGTAGTAGGCTTCAATGATCCCTTCGTGGTGTATGGTTCCTCCTTCGTTGTCGGGCAGGGTGATGCCGGTTACGTACTGGTCGTAGGGGAGCACATTCGACGGGGCCAGTTCCATACACTGGTCAAGTACTTCAACGGCCCTGATCCTGTCTCCCTCTTCGAGCAACTTCAGGGCGAGTCTGGTGTAAAGACTTCTGAAGCGGATAACTGATAAAGTCCTGACAGTGTAGTAGTCTAGATACACATCTTCCTGGTTCATTCGACCCCAAGTAAAGGTATTCATCAGACGTTCATACAGGAGGTCGGTATCGATATCCCCCAGATTGAGAATACTTTCGAATGGAGCTTCCACAGGTACCACCCTGTAGGCAAGACCTTCGGCACGGTAAAACCGTTCCAGTCCGAGTGATCCGTCAAATCCACCTGCGGTATAGTAGATGGGTCTTTTCCACTGGTTGGATGCCAGTATATCCAGCTGACCCAGGTTCCCCTTCATGATCTGGTCATTGGGGGTAAGCTGAAACCGCATCTCATTCACGATTCTATGCGCATCCTTCGGGGCAACGGTTCCGTTTTCGAGGACCGTTGCCGAATCGGCCTGAAGAATCAGGTTGTGGGTGGGAATAAAATCCACCCGGTCGCCTGACCTGAGTGGAATTTTTGTACGGGGATCGTCGCTTCTGATAAATGCCATGATGTATTCCAGGGTGGCCCAGCCTTCGTTTTCTCGTACATAGATGGAGTTGTTCACACCGGCATCGTATTTGGATTGCGGCAGAGTGAATGGCAATGGATCTGAATCGTAATTCTTCCACCTCATCTGGTCCACATACCATTCCATATTGAACAGCATCATGTTGACAATGCGCACATCTTCCCGCACACCTTCCACATCCTGTACATACCAGAGCGGAAAGGTATCGTTGTCTCCCACAGTGAACAGGATGGCATCATCATCACATGAATTCATGTAATTACGGGCAATATCCCTTGCGGTATACCTGCCGGACCGGTCATGGTCATCCCAGTTCTCTGCAGCCATCAGCACCGGAACCGCCAGCAGGCTGACGACAATGGCCAGGCCAGCAGCAATACGCGATTTCAATATTGACTGCAACAGGCTGAATATGCCGGCTGTTCCGATACCGATCCAGATACTGAATGCGTAAAATGAACCGGCGTACGCATAATCTCTTTCCCGAGGCTGATAAGGGGTCTGATTCAGGTAAATGACAATGGCCGCACCTGTCATAATAAAGAGACTCATCACCACCCAGAAGTCGCGATTATTCCGGTCAAGCTGGTAGAACAGACCCAGCAGACCCAGCAACAGAGGCAGGAAGAAATAGGTGTTTCTGGAGGGATGATCCTTCATATGGGCGGGCAGGTTTTTCTGTGGGCCGATCCTGGCTGAATCTATGGCTTTGATCCCGCTGATCCAGTTTCCGTTCAGTACATTTCCATGCCCCTGTGTATCATTCTGCCTCCCCACAAAGTTCCACATGAAATACCTGAAATACATATGTCCCAGCTGGTAACGGAAGAGGAATTCCAGGTTGTCCAGGTAAGTGGGATTGCCTGGGTCGGCGATGGTGCCGAATTCCTGATAAGCCTGCCGGTGATTGCTATCCCTGCTGTAGATACGTGGGAGCAGCACCCGGGGTCCCCCTAAAACCAGCTCGGGTTTCCGGTATGCGATCTCGTAAGTATTGGTTTCCTTATTCAATACATACACCGGCTTTTTATACTCAATATCCTCGGCCTCTGCATTATACATGTGTCCGGCGAGAAGGGGCCGGTCTCCGTACTGCTCACGGTTCAGGTAGGAAAGAAGCGCATATGCATGTTCGGGTCTATTTTCATTCATCGGTGGCCCCGCCATCGATCTGATCAGGATCAGGGCGTAGGAAGAATATCCTATAACGATGACGGTGATACCGGTAAATACCGTATTCCAGAGCACATTTCTCTTCACAAACTGGGTTCTGTAAATACCAAATGCGAGTGCTCCGAGCAGCAATCCGATGTAGATGAGCATTCCGGTATTGTAATGCAATCCCACGAGGTTGGTGAAGAATTTCTCCACCACTGCCGCCACGCTCACGATTCCCGGGATGATCCCGTACATGATCAGAAGCAGCATTACCGCTGAAACTGCCAGGGCGGTGATTACACCTTTCCGGGTGACCTGGTATTTTTTGAAATAATAGACCAGTACAATGGCAGGTATCGCCAGAAGGTTCAGAAGATGCACACCGATAGAAAGGCCGATCAGGTAAGCGATCAGGATCAGCCAGCGGTTGGCCCCCGGTTCATCGGCTATGTTCTCCCATTTGAGAATGGCCCAGAATACCACAGCGGTAAAAAGGGAAGAGGTGGCGTATACCTCGCCTTCCACTGCCGAAAACCAGAAAGTATCTGAAAAAGTGTAGGCCATGGCTCCCACAAAGGATCCTCCCCAGACTACCCACCTGGAAGCTGCAGCAGTTTCTTCCTGTTGGACCGGGAGCATCTTTTTCAACAGATGGGCGATGGTCCAGTAGAGGAACATGATGGTAAATGCACTGGAGAAGGCTGAGACCGCATTGATCATCATCGCCACCTTTTCATTGTCGGAGGTAAACAAAGAGAACACGCGCCCCAGAATCATATAGAGTGGTGCCCCGGGAGGATGTCCCACCTGCAGTTTGAAGGCACTGGCAATGAACTCACCACAATCCCAGAGACTGACCGTTGGTTCCAGTGTAATCAGATATACCGTGAGTGCAATGGCAAAACTTGCCCAGCCCATCAGGAGATTTATTTTTTTGAAACTCATTGGATTCGAAAGGAGGATTCAATGTTGACAGGCACGAATTTAATGCTTTTAAATTGAAATTATTGACAGATTCGCAAATGGAACCTATATTTGTGATTCATCAAATCCAAAAGTCATGGCCGTAAAAGGAATGAACGACCTGGATCACCCCCTGTACACCGACTACCCTGAATTTGAATTCGAATACGCAAACATCAAAGAACCCAAAACCCTGCCACCTGAGAAACAGACACTGGTGGTAGGCCTCGACAAAAGGAAAATGGATGGTGCCACCATCACCTATATCATCGGCTTTATCGGCCGCAGGGTCGATCTCAGAAAGATTGAAGAGGAACTTCAAGGTGTTTGTCATACATGTGGCTCATCGAAGATGTATGACATTGTATTGAAAGGCGACGTTCGGAAACGCGCTTTTGTCTATTTGCGATCAAATGGATATTCAGTAAAATTTGCGGAAAACTAATCCTACAATCAATCCCGGAACGGACAAAGGCAGGATGGCTTTCATCCTGCTTTTGTTCGTTTCAGCTGGATTATATGGCCAGTTTTACGAATATGGACAGGATGCCGGCAGCTTGAAATGGGATCATTTCAAGACCCCCAATTATCATGTGATCTACCCCAGGGGTGTGGACAGCCTTGCCCGGTCTTTTGCCAACAGGCTCGAATTTTATTATCCGCATCTTGGCGAACCCCTGAATCATCAGCACCGTCCCCTCCCGGTAATCATTCACAATGAATCGAGTTTTTCCAACGGGGTGTATGTGTATGCACCCAAACGTTTGGAAATCTTTACGAATCCGGATCCCAATGAAAGCAGCGAGGACTGGCTGACCCAGCTGGCCCTGCATGAAGGGAGACACGCGGTCCAGATCGATAAACTGAATCAGGGATTTACCAGGGCCCTCTCTCTCCTCGGGGGTGAGCAGGTGGTGGGAGCGATGGGTATCTTCCTGCCATACTGGTACCTGGAGGGAGATGCTGTGGATTCCGAAACCAGGTTGTCGAATACCGGCCGGGGCAGGCAGCCCTCCTTTGAAATGTCCCTCAAAGCTCAGATGCTCGGTAAAAACAGGGTCTACTCCTTCTCGAAGGCCACCATGGGATCATACCGGGATTTTATACCCAACCATTATCAACTGGGATATCTGATGGTACGGTACGGCCGGCAGGTTTACGGGGATCAACTCTGGATAGATTTTCAGCAAAATGCGGCAAGGAAACCTTTCCTCCTGAATCCCACCTTCTTTGCCCTGCGCAAACATGGGATCAAATCAAAATCAAGTTTTTACAGAGAGGCCCTCAACGGATATAAACAACATTGGTCCGATATGGCCTCCTTTCGAGACTACACCGAGCTTCAGATCTGGAACCGGGAAAACAGAAGGGGATTTACCAGCTACAGGTATCCCCATCCGGTATCTTCTTCCCTGGTATTCGCATATAAAAGCGGAATAGATCAGATCCCGGAGTTTGTGATGCTTGACAGCCTGGGGAAGGAAAGACGGATTTTCCGCCCCGGATTCCTGAGTTCGGGGAGGGTAAGTTTCTCAGGAAGGCACATCGTCTGGGATGAATTTGTTCCGGATGTACGATGGAGTAACAGGAATTATTCAGTGATCCGGACCTTTGAATTTTCCTCCGGCAGGGTACGCAGTCTGGGTAAGAAAACAAGGTATTACGCTCCTGCTGTCTCCAAAAACGGATCAAAGATCGCTGCCATAGAACAGACTGTAAATCAGCAATACAGGCTGACCGTCCTCCGATTTGACGGATCCCTTCTTATCTCGGCCCCTTCCCCGGGGAACCGGTTCATACAGCATCCCGCGTGGATGGAGAATGATACGGCATTGCTGGTCACGCTTTCTGAACCTGATGGAAAATCTTTGTACAGTTTTCACCCCGGTGCTGACCGGTGGAAACGGCTTTTCAATGCCGGTTTTGAAGATATCTCAATGCCCGCTGTGAGTGGGGATAGCATCTTTTTCAATGGCACTTTCTCCGGTATCGACAATATCTACTGCCTGGTTCTGAGGGAGGGAAAAGTATACCGGGTCACCTCATCCAGGTTCGGAGCATTTAACCCGCAAATTTCCGCAGATGGAACAACCCTTTTCTACTCCGATTATTCTGCAGAGGGGTATAACATATCCTCCATGCCATTGAACCAGGCAGAATGGGAACCGCTGGATGGGGTGACGGACCGTGGAGAGCAGTTGAATTATGACAAAACTGAAAAAGAACAAAAGGTCGTTTCTGCAGCACACCAGATTGACACCACTGCCTATGCATCGAAGAGATATCGAAAGGCCTTGCACCTGTTTAATTTCCATTCCTGGCTGCCCCTCTACTTTGATTACCTCAATCCCGAACTTGAACTGGATCCGGAAGATATCCCGGTGAGTCTTGGAGTCTCACTCATCTCTCAGAACCTGCTGAGTACTGCAGTGAGTCAGATCGGTTATGAATACAGGGATGGATTCCATATGTTCCATTCCGGAATCAAACTGAAAGGGAAATTCCCCGTACTCAATCTTTACTTCGATTACGGGGGCGAACCGGACATTCTGGTGATGAATGAAGCAGATAGCCTGATATCGTTGCCTCAGGACCTACGCTTTTCGGCACAGGGGTACATCCCGTTCAGGCTCAACACGGGGAAATTTCTCACCCTGCTTCAACCCCGTGTTGAATACAGCTACCAGCGGGATGTACAATATTTTGAGAGTGAAGAAGCGTACCGGGCCGGAGCGCATTATTTATATTATACCTTTGATGCCATTTCTTACCTCAGGAAGGGAACCAGGGATATATGGCCCAGGATAGGTTTTTCGGCAACAGCAGGCTACTATCATGCCCCTTTCAACAACCTGGTATACGGGGCCGTAGCGAGGGGCGGAGCGACCACTTACCTGCCCGGATTCCTGAAGCACCATACCGTCAGGTTGACCGTTGATCATCAGAAGCAATATCCGTTGGATATGTCACATCCGGCATTTATCAACCTGATGCCTCTTCCCAGGGGTTTACGAGGAATATTCGGTGAAGTATTGACCAAATACAGCGCTGATTATGTGTTCCCCCTTGTATATCCTGACCTGGAGCTTACCTCACTACTCTACGTGAAACGGATCAGGGCAGCACTCTGGGCTGATCACATGACCGGAAGAAACGTGGTGATCAGGGAACCGACTCCGCATTACGAAGACAAAGACTATACAACTGTAGGGCTTGATCTGATATTTGATTTAAACCTGATGAGGATCCCCTTTCCCATCGGTGTGGGCGGACGGCTGGTTTATGAGCCGGTAACAGGTTCGCTGGGCCTTGAGTGGATTTATGCCATTGATATCAATTAATTTCCGGAGCTGAATTCCTCGGTGAGTGTAAAATAACGCGGATATGTAATGGTCTGCTCACCCACCAGGATACTGGGTTTGATCTTCAGGCTCACCTGGGTCGGTTGATCGCCTGCATTCAGCAGATTCAGGGTAAAATTTAGCATGGTTTGGGGATTGCTTCCTTCCAGGAAATCAATAAGGTCTGTTTGAATAAGAATGGGAACCAGGACCCTGCCACCATTGGGCGGAACTTCCACCCGGTCATTTACCGTCCCCTGTGCCACTTCCATGTCGTCTATCGAGGCAATCCATTGAATAGAGTTTACAGCAGCCATGCCGGGACCCGGATTTTGGACCTCTACGTTGGCTGTGATTTCAAAGGGCAGGGATCCCCTCAGGACGCTCAGTGTAATGATCTGGCCCTCTTTGAAACTAAAGTCTGAAAATGCGTGTTTGTCAGCTATTGAAATGTCACACAAAAGGGGATCCTGGACCGAACGAAAACTGAATTCACACTTCCTGAATGAGGCCAGCTCGGAGAGGGCTGAACATCCCCCCGTCAGCAGCAGTACAGAAAGAAACATCCCCCACTTTTGCATATTGTAAAAATACAAAAGGATTATCTATTTTGTATTCTGGTGCCTCGGTTTAATGGAACATCGTAATTTTGTAGTTCTGTGGATGAAGTCTTTTCATATGGATGGAAGGGGATCAGAAAGTTCCTCAGGGATAACCGGATTTCGATTCTCTATACCCTCATCTTCCACTTGGTGGTGCTGATCATACTGATCTTTGTGAGGGTGGAGGGACTGAAGGATGGGAAAGAGTTGGGTGTGGAAATTGAATTTGAAGAGAAGACCCTGGAAGAGCTACTCGAAGAACAGGAGATGGAGGTTTCGGAAGAATGGCTGGAGGAGGTAATGCGGCAGCGCGAGGCTTACAGCAACCGGGCAGTCAATGTGAATGCGGAAAACCAGTTTACGGAAGATATTTCAACTGATGAGTATGTCCGGGATCTCCTAGCCCAGATAGAACAGGCAAGGAAAGAGGAAGACCGGGAGCGCCTGGAAGAATTGCAGGCCATACTTGCTTCGGCCGATTTCGTGCCACCGGCAGATACCCTCAGCCAGGAGGGCAATGATCAACCCACCGGACCCACAACAATCACCTTCGAGTTCCCGGACCCCCCGAGGCAAAGGGGGAAGATGTTTTTAACCGTACCAGTATACCGGTGTCAGGGCTCGGGGCTGGTCAGGGTGGAGGTCACCGTGGCCAGGGACGGCTTTGTTACGGATGCCAGGGTCATGGAGCCCATAGAGGGAAATGACCAGGTATGCTTTGCAGATGCTGCCGTGGAAGCTGCCCGCACATCCAGGTTCAGGATTGAAATGAATGCCCCTGACCGGCACCGTGCTGTTATTACCTATACTTTTATTGCACAGTAGTTTCAAAGAGCCGTTGCGCAGCCCGGGAAATCCCGCCAATATCCTGCTCCCTCATACATTTAAAGTGCCCTTTGGGACACTCCTGGAATCCGATTTTAGAGCAGGGCCTGCAACGCAATCCCTCCACTTCGAACTGAATGGATGCCTGATCCGCTTTGTAAGGATACATTCCGAATTTGGGTACCGTATTCCCCCAGATCGACATGATTTTCTTCCTGAATGCTGCTCCGATGTGCATCAATCCGGTATCGTGGGTGATGAGCAAGCGGGACTGGCGGACCAGGGAAGCGGATTGGTGGATGTTTAGCACTCCGCAGCGATTCAGGATATTATTTTCAGGCAGAGCCTGCAGGACCGATTCTGCAATGTGCTGGTCTTCATTGCCTCCCAAAATGACAACAGGATGATTCAGGGACCTGCAAAGTTCTATCAACAGTTCTTCCGGCAGCCGCTTTGTAAGATGTTGTGCCCCAATGGCAAGGGCAATGTATCCATTCCGGAATGCTGTCGGAAGCGAGTCGGTATTCACTTCATCAATGGCAGGAATGAAATAATCCAGCCCTTCTTCGTCCCTTTCTGATATAAAATTCCGGATGGTATCAAGGTTGCGGTCCACCATATGTAGGTCGGGGAGCCTGTCGATCCTGAGATTCACGTAGAGCCATTTCTGAAAATTGAGCTTCTTTACCGAGAAGTCCATCCTTTTCAGTTTCATCTTGAGACGCTCGGAACGCGCATTGTGATGCAGGTCGATGATATAATCGAATCCAATTTCCCTGAGCCTGTTTGCGGTATGATTCAGGTCACCGTTGAAGGAGTGCACCCGGTCTACATAGGGATTCTCCTCCAGCAGTGTTGCAAATGCTGATTTGGTAAGGTAGTGAATCTCGGCCTGGTCGACCTGGCGTTTCAGATGTCTGACGACAGGAGTGGTTAAGATGATATCTCCTATGGAGCTAAATCGAACTACCAGGAATTTCACCATTTAGATCAGATCCTTGAAAAAGAGCAGCAGTGCCAGCCAGTATTCGGAATTGTGCTCATTTTCAGATACGAGGGAAGCTGCACCCCGGCCGCCCTCGCCCAGTTCTGGTTTAAAAAGGGTTACATAATCTCCATCCATACCCGAAACCAGTTGTTCCATATAGGGATATTCCGTCAGACTGGAGGTAACAAATACCGGTTTCTGCAAATCTGAGATGGTATCACTGATGCTGAGGCCGGGAAGGAAATATTCCCCGGGGCTCAGTGCAACAACAGCTGTCACAAGCTCACTTTCCGTGGCCAGTTTCAGGCTCAGGGAACCATTGGCTCCGCTGCCGAACAGGATCACCCCCTTATCCGATTTCTGAAAGGCATATTGAATGGCCGCTTTCATATCCAGGAGGATGTCTTCAGCTCCCGTGGAACATCTGATATCACGGCATCGTTTTGCTGTTTCGTTGGAGACATAACCGCTGCTTCCACCGTTTCTGATATCAACGGCCAGGCAATTATAATCCATCTTGCATAGCCGCCTGGCTATGGTTCTGAATTCACCCCGGCTGGCCCCCTGTTCGTGGAACAGGAGGATGTAGGGCAGTTCCTCCGAAACAGTGTATTCGTCGGCCGTTACCATGAGACTATCCGAGGAATAGAAAGAGACGGTTTCGACCCTGACGACCTGAAATGAGCTCAACAGGACAGATCCGATCAACAGGGAGATGGAAATTATCCCCCAGTGCATCGCGATCCTGACGTGTTTATTTATTAGACGTTTCGGCAAGCACAATAATTTTATTGTTTTTTGCTTCAATGACTCCTCCATCCACCTGAAAGAAGAGGGTGGAGCCTTTCTGATCAACAATTTTTATCCGGCCGGCATCCAGTGTCGATATGATGGGCGCATGGTTCCTGAGAATCTCAAATGATCCTTTGGAGCCAGGTACCTGAACCAGGTCAACCTCACCTGAATAGAGCTTTTGGTCCGGTGCGATGATCTCGAGCAACATATCGGGTAGACAGGTAGGTTTATGATTTGGTTGCAGCAAGCATCTTTTTACCTTTTTCTACAGCTTCCTCAATGGTGCCGACCAGGTTGAAAGCTGCTTCGGGATATTCGTCCACTTCCCCGTCCATGATCATATTGAATCCCTTGATGGAATCTTCAATATTTACAAAGACTCCAGGGGTTCCGGTAAATTGCTCCGCTACATGAAATGGCTGGGAGAGGAAGCGTGCCACACGCCTGGCACGGTGCACAACAAGTTTATCCTCTTCCGAGAGTTCATCCATTCCGAGGATGGCAATAATATCCTGAAGTTCGGTATAACGCTGCAGCAGCATTTTCACATTCTGTGCAGTATTGTAATGCTCTTCGCCCACCACATTTGCTTTTAATATCCTGGAAGTGGAATCAAGCGGATCAACCGCGGGGTAAATTCCGAGGGATGCGATTTTCCGGCTTAGCACAGTGGTGGCATCCAGGTGCGCGAAGGTGGTGGCGGGCGCAGGATCGGTAAGGTCATCTGCAGGAACATAAATGGCCTGGATGGAGGTAATGGATCCACGCTTGGTCGAAGTAATCCTTTCCTGCAATAGCCCCATTTCAGTAGCCAGGGTAGGCTGGTAACCCACAGCGGACGGCATCCTGCCGAGCAGCGCCGATACTTCGGATCCTGCCTGGGTAAAGCGGAAAATATTGTCTACGAAGAACAGGATGTCCTTACCACCGCTTTTTTCATCGCCATCCCTGAAAGATTCTGCCACTGTAAGCCCCGACAACGCAACAGTAGCGCGTGCTCCAGGAGGTTCATTCATCTGTCCGAATACCAGGGTCGCCTGCGATTTCTCAAGCTCTTCGCGGTCAAGTTTTGTCAGATCCCAGGATCCCTCATCCATGCTTTTTTCAAAAGCTTTTCCATATTTGATCACCCCCGATTCAATCATTTCACGCAGCAGGTCATTTCCTTCCCTGGTTCTTTCCCCCACACCTGCAAATACAGAAATCCCCTCATATTTCTTGGCGATGTTGTTGATCAGCTCCATGATGATAACGGTCTTTCCCACTCCGGCTCCGCCGAAAAGTCCGATCTTCCCGCCTTTAGCATACGGTTCGAGCAGGTCAATCACCTTGATCCCGGTGAAAAGTACTTCCGACTCTGTGGAAAGGTTCTCGTACTTTGGAGGGCTGTTGTGAACCTGGTATCCTCCCTTGTTGTCCACTTTACCAATCCCGTCAATGGCCTCTCCGACTACGTTCAGAAGACGGCCCTTGACAGTCTCCCCTCTGGGCATTTTGATTTCTTCTCCTGTGGCGGTTACTTTCATGCCCCGTTGCAGGCCATCGGTGGAATCCATTGCAATGGTACGGATGGAATGTTCTCCGATGTGCTGCTGGCATTCTATGACCAATATCTCTCCGTCTTCACGTTCGATTTCCAATGCTTCATGGATACTGGGCAACTCTTCACCCGATGCCTCAAAACTCACATCCACAACCGGCCCGATTACCTGAATAACTTCGCCAATTATTTTTGCCATTTGATAGGAATTTAATAGAACCAGAAAGTGATCATTTCAGAACCACAAATTTAGCACTTTTTTGACGGCAACCTCGGAATTTATAATATAATGTTCCGAGGTGCAGCATGCACTTTTCGATATATACAATCATCCTTCAGACCGGGCATTGTTAATGAATATTGTTTGAAACTTAAAGGGTCTCTTGTTCGTAGAAATGGATCAGGACCCCCAGAGTATGGAATACGTGAACAAGCAGCATCAGACGGCATGTTTTTGGTTGATCATTTCTATCCTGATTTCCATTCAGGTACCTTCTGCAGCCCAAACGCACAGGTTGGGAGCAGGGCTGGCATTTGCCTCTGTGCGAAGTTACAATACTGGAGAAACCGGGAATCCTGGTTTTTCAATCCAGTACTGGCATAGTCTTGACAAGACCGGAACCATTCACCTGGTTCCAGCTCTCTGTCTGTATAATCCTTATAAGCTCAAGACAGGCTATATGGAGCTTACCAATTACCTGTTCCAGGCCGATGTAAACCTTCACTATACTGTTTTCCGGGAGGGAACCGTGGCCATTACAGCGTTTGGGGGGGTAAATGCTACTCAGCTAATATCCAGATATATGCCCATTGTTATCACGGGTGACGAAACCATTGAGGACAAAGATGACCTTTACTTTGGGGGGAACCTGGGTGCATGCCTTGAGCTCTACATGTCGCCTAAATGGGATTTCAATGTAACCGCCAAGTATATTGTTTCCGAATATGGTCAGGTGGTGATCGGGGTTCAAGCGGCCTACTATTTTATAAAACGAAGAAGGGCTTACAGGCGCTGATTTTTTTTTATCTTTAATCGATGCATTAAATATTGATTATTAACGCTTTTCAGAAATATAGCAAAAGATTATGGCGAGCTTAGCTTTTTTATTGGGAACCATTCCAAGCACCGAAAAGGTGGAAATGGCAGATGATGAATTAAGAGCAGATTATCAGGCTTTTAAGGACTTTGAAAAGTCGGATGAACTGAAGAACTTCCTGGAACTCGAAAAGGAAGTTACTTCCAGCAGTTTTGCCATCCGGAAAAAGAAAATCTTCAAGGAGAAATATAAAGCTTCTGAAGCCTACCGGAAGGAGACACGCTATAATCAACTGATGAAGAGGCTGAAGGGAGATGATCAATCACCTGAATTGAAAGAACTTGAGCGTTACATCAACTCGGAGGAGTTTTTCAACAAGAAGCAGTATCTGACCATGAAGCCGAAGGAACGGTATGAAACCACCGAGGAGTACCAGAAAGAAACAGAATACCATACGCGGAGAAAATCTGAGAAAATGGTCTGGTATTATAAGACTAAAAAGAGATATCCATTCAAGGAGTTTGAGAGATGGGATTGCACCTTTGAGGATAATTTCAAAGGGAGCACCCTGGACACTTCCAAATGGATGACCCGGTATTACTGGGGGGATCAAACCCTCGACCGCTCATTCGTGCTGGAGGATGACAAAAGCTTTATCACAGACGGCGACAACGTCGAATTCTATGACAACAAGGCCAGGATCGTTACCAAAGCCGGGCAGGCGAAGGGGCTGGCATGGAGGGCCGAACAGGGATTTGTAGAAGAGGATTTTGATTATACTTCGGGCATGATCAGTTCGGCCAGGAGTTTCAAACAGAAATACGGCATCTTCAAAGCCAAGGTGAAAATGGCAGAGGGATCAGTATCCCAGGCTTTCTGGATGGTATCCGACACCATGTTGCCTCATGTGGATGTGGCGCGTTATGAAAACGGAAAACTTTACGCCAACTACTTCTGGGGAAAAAGCGGGGCTCCGCAAAAATCGATTTCCAAAACCGGCGGCGGAAAGTATGAAAATGAGTTTTTCATATTCACTCTGGAATGGACTCCCAATAAACTGGTCTGGAAGATCAACAACAAAGTATTCAAAATCCAGACCTCAAGCGTGCCGCAGGAGCCCATGTACATCAACTTCTCGGCCAACCTGAAAAAAGACGCCTCTGAAAATGGCCTTCCCAGTGCCATGGAAATTGATTGGATCAGGGTTTATAAGCTGAAAGGATCGTAAAGAAAAGAGGTCAAGGTAAAAAGGTCCAGGTGGAAAAGGAGGTCCAGGTAGAAAGGTGAAAATGACAAGTGGGGAAAAGTTCAAAGTTTGAGGGGAGAATGGGTAGGTGGTTTGGGAATAAGGAACAGATATAGAAATATTTAGCAATACATTTTTACATCTTATTAAACCCTGTCCGTTTGCGGATGGGGTTTTTTTATGTCTGTTTCATGGTGTTGAATGTAGCTTTTCATAAATTAATTGCTGTAAGTGTAACGATTGTTACGGTTGTCAATGCATAAATAAATACCATGAAAAAGCTATTTCTACAAACCTGTCTTATGCTCCTAACAACCCTGATTCTGGCCCAGGATCGCATTACCGGGGAGACCTTTACAACACGATCTGAAGTGATCGCACAACATGGCATGGCCTGTACAAGTCAGCCCCTCGCCACCCAGGTAGCCCTGGATATTCTGAAGGCCGGAGGGAACGCCATCGATGCGTCTATTGCGGCCAATGCGGTGCTTGGGTTGGTTGAACCTGTGAGCAACGGAATCGGTGGAGATCTGTTTGCCATAGTCTGGGATTCAGAGAGTGACAGGCTCCACGGACTCAACGCAAGTGGGCGGAGTCCGATTGAATTGACAAGGGAATATTTTATCGAGAACGGATACAATTCAATCCCCGCCTACGGTCCATTATCTGTATCGGTACCCGGATGTGTGGATGGTTGGTTTGAACTGCATGAGAAGTTCGGCTCCATGCCGATGGAGCAGATACTTCAACCCGCCATCGACTATGCCAGGGAAGGATTTCCCGTATCTGAAGTTATTGCCCATTACTGGGGTTCCAATGCCCGTAGCCTGAGCAGGTATCCCAATGTAGCCGCAGTATTTATGCCTGGAGGAAAGCCCCCCGTCAAAGGCGGGATATTCAAGAACCCTGATCTGGCCCATACCCTGGAAATCATAGGAAAAGAGGGAAGGGATGCTTTTTATAAGGGTGATATTGCCCGGACCATTGACAATTTTATCAAGGAACAGGGAGGATTTCTCTCCTACCGGGACCTGAGCAGCCACAGTTCCGAATGGGTGGAACCCGTCAGCACCAATTACCGCGGGGTGGATGTATGGGAACTTCCTCCCAACGGACAGGGGATCGCCGCACTGCAGATCCTGAACATACTGGAAGGATTCGATGTGGCTTCCATGGGATTTGGGAGTGCTGCATATATCCATCATTTTGTGGAAGCAAAGAAACTGGCCTTCGAAGACCGGGCGAAATATTATGCAGATCCGGCATTCAGTGAAATTCCCGTTGAGGAATTGATATCCAAGGATTATGCCGCTGGCAGAAGAGAACTGATCTATCCCAACAGGGCTTCCCGCTCACTCGATGCCGGCAAGATTGAACAGGGAAATACCATCTACATGACTGTTGCTGATGACAAAGGGAACATGGTCTCTTTGATCCAGAGTAACTTTCGTGGAATGGGATCGGGGATGTGTCCGCCAGGATTGGGATTCATACTGCAGGACCGCGGCGAATTGTTCACGTTGGAGGAGGGACATGCCAATGTGTATGAACCTGGAAAGAGACCTTTTCACACCATCATCCCGGCATTCATGACCAAAGATGGAAAACCGTGGGTAAGCTTCGGAGTAATGGGGGGATCGATGCAGCCTCAGGGACATGCACAGATTGTAGTGAACATGATCGATTTCGGGATGAACCTGCAGGAGGCTGGTGATGCTCCACGCATACGACATGGAGGGTCTTCCCAGCCAACCGGGGAGATCATGACCGATGGGGGAATCGTATACCTTGAATCGGGGATCTCCTATGAGACCATCCGTACACTGACCCGGATGGGTCACACCATACAATACGATATCGGGGGTTACGGCGGTTACCAGGCCATCATGTGGGATGAGGAAAAAGAGGTCTATTTTGGCGCGTCGGAAAGCCGGAAAGACGGACAGGCTGCAGGGTATTGATAAGGTCCAGGGAGAAAAGGGAAAAGGGACAGGGCAAAATAGGGAAAAGGGAAAAGGAGGTTAAAGGTAAAGGCTGAAAGGAGATAATGATCAGGATTTTTGAGGATATTGTTGCATGGCAAAAGGCGAAGCAATTGTCAGTTAGCGTTTATGCCTGTTTTGATGGATGCAGGGATTTTGGTTTCAAGGATCAGATTCAAAGAGCAACAGTATCTGTAATGAACAACATTGCAGAAGGGTTCGAGAGACAGACCAGGAAGGAATTCAAACAACACCTCTACATCGCAAAGGGATCCAGTGCAGAGGTTCGTTCCATGCTTTATCTTGCCATGGAACTTGGTTTAATTAAGAGTGAGGTATTCGAGCAAATAATCGCATATAATCTGGAAACCAGCAGATTGATCTCAGGACTTATTAAATCAATCGAATGATACAATAGATAATTTCTATTTTGGTAGTATAGATTAGTTTGTGTAAACGCTAACTGAGAGCTGATTTTCTCAACCTCCAAAATTGAGAAAATCAGCTTCGAAAGATTATTAATGGTAATTTTAATCAGTTAGCAATGAAAAAGAAACTCGACATCCCCAAAGACTTCTGGAAGGACTTTAAGGACCGAAAAGACTTTAACCTTTTAACCTGTACCAACTTTTCCCTTTTCTCCTTTAACCTTTTAATCTGGACCTAGTTAGAATGGCCAAAACATGGGAATGACGAGCAGGGAGATGATCAGGGCCATGATGTTCAGGGGGAGCCCGATCTTCCAGTAGTCGCTGAATTTGTAATTCCCGATGCTTTGCACGATCAGGTTGGTCTGGTAGCCGATGGGGGTGGAGAAGCTGGCTGAAGCAGCTATGCAGATGGTAATGAACAGCGGTTTTGGATCTACACCCAGCTGGGTAGCTGCCGCGTAAGCAATGGGGAAAGTAATAGCCGCTGCTGCATTGTTGGTAATGATCTCGGTGAATACATTGGTGATGATGAAAATGGCAGCCATCACACCGAGGGGGCCGAATCCTTTGGAGATATTAATGGTGTTGCGGGCAATGAAATCAGCTGCTCCTGAGAGTTGCAGGGCCCGGCTGATCCCGATGGCACATGCTATGGTAATCAGCACATCCCAGTTGATCGGTTTGGTATATTTCTTCGGCGTAAATATCTTCATCAGGGCCATGAGGACCACAGCGATCGCTGCAAAGAAGAACATGTCAAATTCGTTCTTTCCCTGCGTCGGGATGAACCTGCCCAGTGTGGCGCCTGCAATCATAATGAATACCAGGCCCATGGCGATCCAGCGGCGGCGACGGTCCTTGGAATCATCCATTTCCCCGATTTCAGATGCCATGTAGAATACCCTGGATTCGCCCCAGTACCGTGTGAAGTCATCCGTAGTCAGAAGCATCAGGTTATCCCCGGCTTTCAGTTCCAGGTTCTCCAGGTTTGTAGTAATTCGCTCACCATTGCGGTGAACGGCCATTACCACAGCATTGTAGTGACCGAAGAAATCAAATTCTCCCAGGGTTCTCTGTATCCCCGGGAAGCGAGGGGCGATCACTACTTCCACCTGCTTCAGGCTTTTCTTCAGAAATTCAGGGTCCGCGTTTTCCAGTGCGGTTAATTTTACATTGGAGGATTGGGTGAGGTATCCCACATCTTCCGAACTGCCGGCTACAATCAGTTTGTCTTCTGCCTCCAGCAGGAACGGGGTATTTGAGATCCGGATGTGTTTCCCGTCACGGATTACGGTCCTTACCTGGAATTCATTCAGTCCGGGCAGCCTCCTTTTTTCGATCTCCTTTCCGATGAGGTTCGAGTTGGACGGGAGATAAAGATCAAAATAGTACTCCCTTGTATCATTCGGGAAGCTGAACCTGGGGATCTTTTCACCGGGCAACAACCTGTTTGAAAACAGATTGATATAGAGAAATCCGAAAAAGACAATGAACAATCCCACTTTGGCCAGTTCAAACATGCTCAGACCTGCCATCCCCCTGTCAAGCATCATGCCATGCACCAGCAGGTTGGTGGATGTCCCGATCAATGTACAGGTCCCCCCAAAAATGGTAGCGTATGATAGCGGAATCAAGAATTTCTGCGAGGGCAGGTTCAGCTTATCCGCCCATTTTTTGAGCATGGGACCAAAAATGATCACCACGGGAGTATTGTTCAGAAAGGCAGAAATGGCAGATACGGGTATCATGATCTGCATCAGTAACCTCGGAATGGGTTTCCGCTTTTTGGGCATGATCAGCGCCCCCAGCTTGTTTAGCACACCGGTTTCTTTAACCCCTTCGCTGACAAGAAATAACAGGGCCACGGTGATCATACCTTTGTTAGAAAAGCCCGAAAGGGCATCTTCGGCAGAGATAATATCGGTCACCATAAAAATGACCAGTGCGGAGAAGAGGATCAGTCCGGGCCTGAGGAGCTCCTTGATCAAAGCGACAATCATGAGCAGAATTACACCCAGCGCAATGTAACCTGAGATAGTCATGGTTTATCCATTATTTCTGCCCATTCGGGAAGGGGCCGGATGGGGGGCCGGCGTCCGTAAAAAATATCGTCCAATTTAATTGCCAGATACCGGAAAAGCAAATTATTTTTGATGGCCCACCTGATGAAGCGATGAAACCGGTTGTTGCGGTGACTGAACGGACAGACTGATATGCAGCGTCCGCAATCCGTTCCCGAGATGGTCCAGAAATGATAGCATTTTTCAGAATTGATCTGCCAGCGGCTTACTCCGTCGAGAATGGATCGGGGACCCCCGGGGATCGCCGATACAGGACAATTTTCAGCACACTTCTTACAATGATGGCAGAAGTGAAGAGTGGTGCGATCAGGCATGCCGGGTGATGGGGTCAGTGTCAGATCGGTGGTGACCACCGAGATCCTGATCCGGGGTCCGAGCCGGGGTGTCATCAGCAATCCCATTCTGCCAATAGTTCCCAATCCTGCATCCACAGCCACAAGCGGGCAGATCACCTCATAATTGCCATCGATGTGCGCGGTAGCCTTGTATCCGAGCTCCCGGATGAATGAAGCCAGTTTCAAAGCCAGCATTCCCGATTGAAGGTATTGTTCCGACGATTCCATCACCGTTGTCCCCGCGGGAGCCGACTGCATCATCCGCTGATCCATTTCAACCGTAATGGCGATGGCGTAAGAATGGTCATTCGTGATGGGCTCACCTGACCGAGGGCCTCTTCCTTTATGGCTGTACAGGTGATGTGGCTTCAGGGACGTGATTCCTGCAGTGTGGGCCCCGCTCAATTTCATCCAGTTGAGGATGAAGGCCGTCATTTTACGGGCATCAGGATGTTCCGGCGCCTTGTCCTCATGATTCCCGGTATCCGGCTGGAAGTATTTTCTGGATTGCCAGGGATGAGTATGGGTAAGGGTTCCCAGGAAATCGATCAGGTGAAAATTGGCAGCAGCAGCAGCGAAGGTTCCCGGGTGATGGAACTTTGAACCTTCTGAAAGCAACCCTGGAGCCTGGCGCGATTGATCATCAGGTTTCCTGAATTGAGGTTTTTCCCTGTAGTACTTTTCATACTCCTCTGTACCCGGTTTGAGGAGCCTTCTGGAAAGCACGGAATCGGCTTCATGTACCTTTTTCTTTGGAACCTGGTATATGAATCGACGCGCACCTTTTAAGGGTATGAAAAAGAGAAGCACTATGCTTCCGAGAATGCAGATAATCAGGTAACCCGGATCCATCAGGAATGTTGCTTATGTGCAATAGTAAAAAAAAATAGTTAATTTGAGAGAGTGACCTCCCGTGCAGAAAACATATGAATGTCCGTTCTCTGTTGTTCCTGCTCTTGATCAGCCCACTGCTTCCGGACCTTGGGGCTCAGGATGGATTTACCGATCAGACCAGGGCCCTTTACATACTGGATATTTCAAAGTATGTGACCTTTGATGAAAGCATCCGGGAGGATGAGGAATTTACAATTTCCATTCTGTCGGAGAACCTGGATCTCTACTGGGAACTTGAGAATCTGGCAAAAACCCGGAAAACAGTTCAGGATAGGCCCATCCGGATCTTGGTGAATCCCGATCTGAAAGAATTGACGCCCGGACATGTGGTCTATGTCAACAAGGAGGAGGGTTTCAGGATCGCAGCGGTACTGGAGAGAATCAGCGGCAAGCATACACTTCTCATCTCCGAAGGATATCCGTTCAGGAGCTCCATGATCAATTTTGTGGTGATCGACGGTGAACCCCGTTTTGAAGCCAATGAGGAACTGATGAGACAGGAAGGATTATTTGTGAATGAACTGTTTCTGGCCCAGGCAGTAAAAACCAGAGAAGATTGGGAGGCACTGTACGAGAGGACTGAAGAAGAGCTTGAAAAAGAAAAAATCATCACCGAACAACAGTCCAGGCTCATTTCAATGCAGCAGGAGCAAATTGAGGATCAGCAGGATATTATTGCAGAACAACAGGAAATAATTACGGAACAGCAGGGGTTGATCAGAACGAATGAGGAGATTCTCTCCAGCTTGAGGAGTGAAATAGTGGTCCGGGAGCAGGAGATTACAGAACAATCCCGGATTATGAGAATTCAGGAAGATGAGATGGCCGAACAGGCAAATGTGATTGCACGGCAAACTGATGAAGTGACAGCTCAGAGACAGGTCCTGGAACAGCAGGCCGGTGAGATTGCCTCAAAGGAGCAATCCATTGCTGAGAAGGAACTGAAAATAGAACAACAGGATCGCTCACTTGTGCTTCAGGCCGAGGCCATACAGAAACAGAGGATCATCATCTATGCTTCGGTCATGACATTGTTGCTTCTGACCGGGCTGGTCTACTTCATCTGGAAAAATTATCAGAACAAAAAGAAAGCCAATCTCCTGCTGAAGGCACAGCGGGATCAGATTGCTTATCAGAAAAAACACATTACCGACAGCATCAATTATGCAAAGAAGATACAGACCGCCATTCTCCCCTCCATGGAATTGTTTTCAGAGAAGCTTGATCATTTTGTGCTGTTCAAGCCCAGGGATATTGTCAGCGGAGATTTTTACTGGGTAGAGGAGGTGGATCAGCACTGGGTCATTATCGCAGCCGACTGTACCGGTCATGGTGTTCCCGGAGCCTTTATGAGTATGCTGGGAGTTAGTCTGCTGAACGAGATCGTAAGGGTTAAAAAGATCATACAGCCGGATCAGATCCTGAATGTGTTGAGGGAGAAAATCATCATTGCCCTGAAACAGAAGAAAGATAGCAGGATCATGGATGGAATGGATATGGCAGTCTGCACACTGGACCTGGGTAGCGGGGCACTGTTGTTCAGCGGAGCAATGAACCCGCTGTACCACCTCACCAACGGAACGGTGAACCAGGTAAAGGCAGATAACATGCCGGTGGCGATTCATGAATCGATGGCACCTTTCACCTTACATGAAGTAAAACTTAACGCAGGTGATACATTCTACACATTTTCTGATGGTTTTATTGATCAGTTCGGCGGACCTCTCCAGAAGAAATATATGGCAAAGAACTTCCGCAAATACCTGCTTTCGATCCAGGATCAATCCATGATCGAACAGGGAAAATTACTCGATAGGGAATTCGAGAACTACAGGAAAGAGATGGAACAGGTGGATGATGTACTGGTGATTGGAGTGAGGTTCCGTGAATCCCGAGAAGGTTACCCTAATAGCAGTCCCAGTAAGTAGTTACACCGCCAACGGTCACTGGTGGTGCATTCTTTTTATCCTTCAGGTCATCACCGCAGACTGGAAGTGGTGCTCCTTCCGTCACACCGCCGCTTGCATCCTCTGTGATCAGTTTGCAGGTACCGCACTCTTCAAGCAAATCACAGGCAGGCAGCAAAGCAATGGCCAGCGTGAACAAACAGGCAAAAAAGATTTTCTTCTTTCTCATGAACTCGGTTCAGTTTAACCCGTAAAACAACAAAAGATGGAAACTTATTCAATGATTTATACGGTATCTGAAGGCAAATGTTACCATCGCAATATACATTATTAACATCCAATTATGAATAATGAACTCATCATGTTCATCTCTTATTGTTAATTTCACTAACGAATATTTATTCAGCGATGGCACGGCGTAAGAGACGTGTAATAAGGATTATCGGATGGATCGTTTTCGGCTTCTTTGCCCTGATCGTGACCGTTACCCTTGGATTCTACCTGGGAAGGGGCTGGATCATGAAGCGGGCGGTCACCTACCTGAACGACCGTCAACCCGGAGAAGTAACCATGGAACAGATGAACCTGATCCCCCTGGTCAATTTTCCGGATGTGACCCTTCAACTCAGGAATGTGAGTTTTTATGAACGGGACCTGCACCCCGACTCGTTGTACCTGGAGCCGATTCTTTCAATCAATGAAGTTTTTGTGAGGCTCGATGTGATTGAACTGATCAGGGGTGGTATTGAAGTATCTCAGGCCAGGATCGGGAGAGGATTTATCCGCTATGAGATTTACCCGGATTCAGTATCCAATGTTGAACGGGCACTTGGAATCCGGTTTGGAGGAGAGAAGGAAAAGGAGACAACCGCATTGCCTCTGATCAATGTCGACCTGGAACGGTTGGAGCTGGTCGATATGCTTGCACTTTTGGAAGACCATCTCAGAAATAACCACATGCAGTTGCAGGTCAATCGGTTGGAGAGCAGCTTCAATTACCTTCCAGACCGGGTCCAGACAACTGTTAAATTAGATATGGATATAAACTCTATTAAATATCTGACTTATAGCGTAGAAAATCAAAGACAAATACTGTTTGAAAGTGAAGTCCTGGTCGATCCGGTGGGAAAAGAAGTACATATTGAACCCAGTTCAGTGAAAGTATCCGGGCTTGAGCTGGAGACCTGGGGGACCTATTCATATGGAGAAATAGCAAATATAGATCTGGCTTTCAGGGCTACCAACGAGGGACTTGAAGTGTTGAATTATCTGTTTAAAGGGGTGCTGGACCTGGATGAGGTGGAACAGATCGGGGGAGGCAAGATCTACCTGAGCGGACAGGTTTCCGGGGCTGTGGGGGATGAGCTGCCCGAAATACGTGTGGACGGTACTGCGGATCAGTTGGGGTTCAGGATCAAACCTCTGCAAAAAGATGTGAACAATATCAATTTCCAGTTCTTCGCGACCAACGGTAAAAAAGCGGATATGAGCGATGGTTGGATACAGGTCAAGGATTTTTCTGCCACCTTTCCGGAAGGGGAGGTCTATTTTGACCTCTGGGCAGCAGACTGGGTGACTCCCAGGATTTCCATGCAGGTAATGGGGGATCTGGATCTCACAGGACTTGAGGAGATGCTGCACACCAGTGTCATTTCGGGACTGGAAGGCCACCTTGCCCTGGAGGGAAACATCAATGGGGTCATGGATAGGCAAACCGGGGAGTTCCTGAATGATTCTAGTTATATTAAGGCTGACCTGGGTGATGTAAGTGTGGTGTATCACCGGGATTCTGTTACCAGTGAGCAGTTGGATGGATTGAGTGGATGGATTCATGTGCAGCAGGATTTTATCGAAACCGGAAATCTGCAGTTGGTGTACAACGGCAACAGCATGGAACTGGAGGGGCATGTGGAACAGCTGGTTCCATTTCTGATGGGATACAACCGTCCCCTGTCCGCAAACATTTCCCTCACGACGGGGGAGTTCCATCCTGCGTCCGTGATCAGGGATACTGCGCTGGTTAGCAAACTGGGAGAAACCTGGAACGGTATGCATTTCACGCTGGGTGCCTCAATAGGTGCTGAAGATCTGAGAAAATTCCTGGAGCATGACTCGATCCCCTCGCTTTCCGTATCCCTGGATAGCTTCGGAATTCAGCTGCCGGCATATGCTGAAATTGCCGACCTTTCAGCATCGCTGCAGCTGGGGAAAGACACCTTCGCCGTACATTCTCTTACAGGAAAAGTTGGGAACAGTCCGGTTCATTTCTCTGCACAATTGATCAATTATCAAAATATCATCCATCAGGATTCGGGAGCCTGGCTGCAATTGAATTATTGGCTTACGTCTGATACACTCTTTGCTTCTGACCTTTTCACCCTGAATCAGGAGTTCCTGATCCCGGAATTCTTTCAGACGGAACAGGTGAATGATTTTATACTTTCCGGCTCAGTGGAAATACCTTCTGCCAGTCTTGAAGCTGAGAATTTAGGGAACGACTTCAGAATCAATATCGAGGAGCTGCAGGCTGATTACAGTGGGTATCCGCTGCCGGTCAGTAACCTGAGCACAAGCATCAGGAGGGAAGGGGATCGGCTTTTCATCGATCAGTTTCAGGGCCAGGTGGGCAGCAGTGATCTGAAGTTAAGCGCCATGGTGGAAAACTTCACAGACTCGGTCCTGTCGAATCTGGCAGGGCACCTGGATATTCAGGCACACCTGCTTGATCTGAACGAATTGCTGGTCTTTCCCCTGCCCGTAGAGGCTGCCGATACCATCCCTGGGGATTCGTCAGGGGTCAGCCCTCCACCCCTGCTGTATCAGTATGACTACCCTGATTTTAAACTGACACTGGATATTGGAGAATTGCGATACGAAGATTTCACCCTGGTTGATATGGAAGGGGAGTTGCGCACATCCACGGAAAAGATCTTTTATGTGGACCGGTTTTATACTGCTTTGAAGCGTGGTGGCAGTTTTGATTTCAGCGGGCAGCTCAACGTATCCGATCAGGAGGTCTACGGAGTGACCTCCGTTTTTGATGTGAAGGACATCGACCTGAATAGCCTGGACCTGGAAATGAAGGCCGGGGAAGATACCTATTCTTTGAAGGAAAACTTCAGGGGACTGGTCAGTGCAAAAGGAGAGGCTGAAGTCTTCCTGACCCCGGAAATGTCTCTGGACCTGCCCACCGCCACGGCTGTTTTTAATGTGAAACTGGCAGATGGCGAACTGATCAATTTTACCCCCCTTCAGGCAGCTGCAAGGTATCTGGACAACAAAGACCTGAATCATGTTCGTTTTGCCACCCTCCAAAACAGCTATCCCATGTCCATTGCAGATTCAAAGATCATTGTTCCCCTGACTGTCATCGAATCTACCATTGGCCAGATGCTCATAGAAGGAGAACAGGGTCTGGATGGCAGCTACCTCTACCTGATGAAACTTCCTGCATGGTTGGTAAGGGGTGCTGCAAGAAGCCGGCTTTCAGCTGCCGGGGACGATCAGGAGGAGGACCAGATCCAGCAGTACAGGTCGGGAACATTCGTCAATGTAACAGTATGGGGAGACGGAGAGAATTCGGAAGTGAAGATGGGTGACAGACGGGAGAGATATCGGTGATGCGTGAATCGAGATTTGCATTGGGATATATGCCGCACCGGATCTGGGGGAGCATCCTGCAGGCACAATTTCTAGAGAGGGAACCGGGTCAGGAATTCTTCAATCAGCGGGAGTACATCCAGAATGATCCCGCCACCCGCGCTTACCAGCTGCTCACACCCATGCAGCGGGAGATTGTCCGGCTCATTGATGCCTACAGTGACAGGAGCCTGCATGCTAAATATTCGAGGAAAGGAACAGCCAGGGAATTCATGGTAACTGTGGATCGGGGCATCCTTCAGGAGCACATCAGGCCCTACATTGAAAGAAAGCTATGCAACATTCTGGAGATTGCCCGTGACAACAGGATATCGCTTTTTGTAAAAGATAAAAGCAACAGAAATATTTTCCCGGAAGATTTTATCAACATCGAGAAAACACCTGCAAAACCGCTCTTTCAATTTCACTATTCCAGTGGGCTCAGCTATTCCCTGATTCTGAAACAAGGTAAGCGAACCCTGGCACTCAGGGATAAGCCGCTAGATATCGTTTCCAACAGCCCCTGTATACTGATCCTTGAAAACTCCCTCTATTTCGTCGAAGAAATCGACAGCAAAAAACTCATTCCTTTCTTTGATAAAGAAACGGTGGTTATTCCTGCTGACATGGAGGGCACCTATTTCTCCACCTTTGTCCGAAATGCCCTTCGTGATTTCAATACGGTAACGGAAGGGTTTCAGGTGGTGGAGGTGAAACCGGAGAAACGGGCTCAACTGGTACTGGAATCCGGATTGAACAACCGGCCGGTATGGATCCTGCGACTGAATTACAACCAGCAATGGATATATGCGGATAGCAGGGTACATCAATTTGTCAATTATGTGGGAAAGGGAAACGAACATGCGTTTGAGCGTTTCGCCCGGGATATGAAATGGGAGAATAAGCAGGTGGAGTTGCTGAATGAAGCAGGACTGAGTTCAGGTGATTTCAGGAATTTCCATCTATTTAAAAAATTGAATGACAGGATAGAATATGATTTATTTGAAGCTATCAATTATACCAACGAGATAGGCAGTGAATTGCGACAGGCCGGGATAGAGGTCAGGCACAGGCTAACGAAAAACTATTATCTAGGTACCGTACGGCTGGAGCTTTGCTCCGAGGAAAAGGAAGGCTGGTTCGATCTGCATGCGGAAGTCCTGTTCGGGAACCACCGCGTGCCTTTCACAGACCTGAAGTACCACATTTTGGAAGGAATCAGGGAATACGAACTGCCCGGAGGTGAGGTTGCAGTATTGCCCGATACTTGGATTGCCAGGTACAGGACGGTATTTGAATTCGGTAGGATCGAAGGAGACAGGATCCTGATTCACAAGCAACATTTTTCAATGGTGCAAGAACCCATCAGACCGTTTCATTCGGACACCCTGGACCGGCTTCAGAAGCTAAACGAAGTAGAGCTGCTTCCCGATTACAGCCTCCCCGCCGGATTGAAAGTAAGCCTCAGGAAGTATCAGGAGGAGGGATACAGGTGGATGTGCTTCCTTCAGCAAAATGGATTTGGAGGTTGCCTGGCTGATGATATGGGATTGGGAAAGACCCTTCAGGCCATTGCTATTCTGAGCAGGTCAAAGGAGGAGATGGATGGTAAAAAGAGCTCTCTGATCGTGGTGCCTGCCTCGCTGCTCCACAACTGGGTGAATGAGCTGAAACGGTTTTCTCCAGGGCTGAAGGTCTATTTGTATGTGGGAATGCAACGGAACAAGACACTGAATAACCTCTCCTACCATGATGTGGTTATCTCCACTTATCATACAGTCAGGCAAGATATTGATGCCATATCGATGTTCCCGTTCCATTATGTGATCCTGGACGAAAGCCAGATGATTAAGAACCCCTCCTCAAAGCTGTATCATTCGATGGTTGAACTTAGGGCTGAGCACCGGATGGTATTAACCGGCACCCCCATCGAGAACTCACTTACGGACCTCTGGTCCCAGATCAATTTTGTGAACCCCGGCCTGCTGGGCACCCTGGGGTCCTTCCGGAAGAGATTTGTCCAGCCTATTGAAAAAAAACGGGATGAGGACCGGGAGGAGAAACTGAAAGAACTGATCAATCCCTTTGTTCTCAGGAGGACCAAGGAAGAAGTAGCCCGTGAGCTGCCCCCGGTGTACGAGCAGGTACGGTATTGTAATATGACCGATGAACAGCGGAGGGTTTACGAGGAGGAAAAATCGCTGGCAAGAAATGCCATCCTCGAAAAACTGGAAGAGGTGGGCATGGAGAAATCCACCATCATGGTACTGCGTGCCCTGACCAGGTTGAGGCAGATCGCCAACCATCCGGCCCTGGTAGAAGAATTTCAGGGGCTGGACTCCGGAAAATTTATTGAAGTATACCGCGACCTGGAAAGTGTGATTTCAGAAGGGCACAAGGTGTTGGTTTTCTCTTCATTTGTGAAACACCTGGAGCTGTTCAGGAGCCGGCTGGAGGAAGCGGCTATTCCCTATGCCTACCTGACCGGATCCCACTCACCGGATCAGCGAAAGAAAGCTGTGCATGACTTTCAGCAGAAAAACGGATGTCCCCTGTTCCTGATCTCGCTGAAAGCTGGCGGGGTAGGGCTTAACCTGACCGAGGCCGATTATGTGTTTATCCTGGATCCCTGGTGGAACCCTGCAGCAGAAATGCAGGCACTTCACCGGGCCCACCGGATTGGCCAGGATAAAAATGTTTTTGTATACCGGTTCATTGCCAATGAAACCATTGAAGAGAAGATCCTGCAATTGCAGCAACGCAAGAAGGAGCTTTCCGAAACCATGATCACTTCCAACAATCCGCTGAAGGATCTTTCGAAAAAGGAGCTGGTGAAACTATTCTCTTAAAAACGGTAGGCCACGCTTGCCATGGCACCTCCTGAAAGCGGAGCGATGCCAAAACTCCATCCTGCAGAAGCAGCGCCTCCCCCTTCCCTTGCTTCCTTTGTTCTCGCGAAGGCATAGGTGGTCATGGCAACGATGCTTGCCGAACCCAGTACGCCACTGGCAAGGGTCAGGGGCACGGTGGCCCCCCAGTCGGTGGTAAAGCTGTACAGGGCCAGGCTGGTTGGGATGATGGAGATGGCATACAAGATCCATCCCAGTTTGGCCCTTGAGGCTGCAAATTCTTTGGATATATCCGCCGACCTGCCGCCTGCATATATCAGCGGAGGAGCCAGCAGGATCATGGCCGAAGCAGGGATGCCTGCATATCCTGCGTTCCACTCATTGACCAGTCCGGAAACAAACATCAGTCCCAGTACGGCCGGGGCGGTAACAATCCCTGCTGTAACAGCTTCGTCGGCCCAGCCTGTGGAAGCAGGTTGAGTCTGGATCGAATCCAACATGTAAATCTCCTGGCCCCGGAGCGGACTTATCAAGCAGAGGCATGTAACTACGATCAATGTCCATCGAATGGCACTGGAACATCCTTTACGGGGTCGACCAAACATATTCAAACGGGTTCCTTATTTTTGTTACAAGGTAACGAATTTTCCCTTTTACGAATGGATCTCTCCCTAAATGAATGCCTGTTAAAGGAGGTGGGCTTCAGAACCAGCCGGGCTTCAGGGCCGGGAGGACAGCATGTGAACAAGACGGAGACCAGGGTGGAGCTTTATTGGGAACCCGGAGCTTCCGGATGTCTGGATGACCAGCAGAAGAGGATGGTGCTCCATCGCCTTGGATCCCGGTTGACCGATAGAGGGATACTGGTTCTCACCGGCAGCAAGTACAGATCTCAGCACAGGAACCGGGCTGAGGTAACCGATCGGTTTCTGATGCTGGTTCAATCTGCATTGGTTGTTCCGGAAAAGAGAATTGCCACCCGGCCCACTCCTTCCAGCCGTGAGGAGAGAATCCGGTCCAAGAAAATCAGGGGTGGGATAAAACGGCTCAGAAAGCGTCCGCCTGAAAATGATGCCGGGCAAGGATAACCGGAGAATTATCCCCTCCGGCATGGCACAAATCGCTTAACTCTGCTATTTTTGTTGATTCACTTCTTGCTATGACACATCCCAAAACCCTCCTTCCTCTGCTGATACCCGCATTCACTCTGTTCGCACCATGGCTAAAAGCCCAGAACCTGGATTCGCTTCTGAACAACAAAAGGATATATCATTCGGTTTCCATCGGGGAGTCACCTCCACCCAGAATCGATGGCCTGCTGGATGATGAAATCTGGCAACTGGGAGTTTGGCACGGGGATTTCACCCAGCAACAGCCGCGGGGAGGTGCCAGGGGTACAGAGAATACATGGGTCAAGGTGCTGTTCGATCGTTCATCCCTCTTTGTTGCCATTGTTTGTCAGGACAGCGAATCTGAGAAAATCCGGGATATTTTCGATCGGCGGGATAAGCTCAGCGGCGATATGACCGGTATAGCCATCGACAGCTATTTTGACAAAAGGACTGCGTTCGAATTTAACCTGAGTGCGGCCGGGCAGAAAATTGACCTCAAACACCTGGGCGACTATCTGTGGGATTTCAACTGGAATGCCGTATGGGACGGTGCCACCTCCCTGAATGACACCGCATGGGTAGCTGAAATGAAGATACCTTTCAGTCAGATACGGTATGCCGACAATGAGGAGCATACCTGGGGAATGCATGTGTGGCGCTGGATCTCCAGGAAATATGAAGAGGACCAGTGGCAGTACATACCCAAGGAGGCGCCGGCCATGGTTTATCTCTTCGGGGAGCTCAAGGGGGTCAACCACATCAGAAGTTCAAGGCAGGTGGAATTTCTTCCATATGTTTTAAGCTCTGTGGAAAAACAGGCGGGAAAAGAGCAGTTTGATCCGCTGAAATTAAATGGTGGGATTGACGCCAAGGTAGGGATCAGCAGCGACTACACCCTCGATCTCTCCATCAATCCCGATTTCGGGCAGGTGGAGGCAGATCCTTCGGTGATGAACCTGACCTCATTCGAAACCTTTTACGAGGAGAAAAGACCCTTTTTCCTTGAGGGGAAAGAGATCTTTGATTTCGAACTGGATGGTGACATTCCTTATTATTCACGCAGGATCGGTAGTGCACCCTCCTTTCCGGGGAGTTATGGTTCCCGGACCATATCTGAGATTCCCAATTTTACGACCATCCTGGGAGCAGCCAAATTAACGGGTAAAAGCAGCAAGGGATTATCGGTAGGTGTGGTGAACGGACTCACTGCCCGGGAGTATGCCGTGGCGACGGATGACGAGGAACAGGAAGAGGAATTGCAGGTGGCCCCGCTCAGTAATTATTTTTCGTCCCGGGTAAAAAGAGAGTTTAAAGAGGGAAATACCATACTTGGAGGGATGTTCAGCCTGGTGAACCGCATCTCACCCGATTCTGCTGTATCCACCCTCCTCCCTGCCCATGCCATCAGTGGTGGCCTGGATTTACTGCACTACTGGGACCGGAAGAATTACTTCTTTGAGGTGAAAACCCTTGCCAGCCAGCTGCAGGGAAGCCAGGAAGCGATCCTGAAAAAGCAGCTGGAACATGCACACCGGTTTCAGCGACCCGATGCGGATTACCTCTCTGTGGACAGCCTCAGGGAACGGTTGACGGGACACGGCGGCTTGATACAGTTCGGCAAAAAAGGAGGGAACATCAATTTCAATCTGAGGGGCCAGTACCGGAGTCCCGGTTTAAATCTGAACGACATGGGATACATCCGTCAGGCTGATTTCCTCGGTGAAAGCGGTGATGTCTCCTACGAGATGAATGAACCGGGGAACTGGATCCGGAACTATACCATTTCCCTGTTTCAGGAGTCCCGCTGGAGTTTTGGGGGAGAAAATACACGCAACGAACTGGGGGTCAAATATGCACTGATGAATAACAAACTTTGGAGTTTTTCATTGTCGTACAGTTTTGACTTCTCACATCTTGATATTCGGGAATTGAGGGGTGGACCTGCTCTGAGGGTAGACAGACAACAGATGTGGGGATTTTCTGTTTCTTCGAATCCCTCCAAAGATGTTTCGGGGATGGCCGGACTCCACTATGCAACCCTGGGTAGCCGGGAGTCACGACAGGAAGTAGCATATCTTTCTCTCACCTGGTTACCTGTCAGGAGATTGAAGCTGAGCGGGATTGCCAGCCTAGACAGGCGACGCTACCACCAGCAGTATGTCAATACACTGGAAGGGGATGGAGACCAGCTCTATCTTGTCGGGGACATCGATCACCGGTCGACCTCGTTCACATTCAGGGGTGAATTTTTTCTGACCCCCGAACTCTCCCTTCAATACTACGGAAGCCCCTTTTACTCGGTGGGAGACTATGACAACTTCAGAAGCGTGAACGAGGCCGGATCCAAAGATATTGAACGGCGTCTCACCTCCCTGGATGTAAGTTTTGATGCAGAACAGAATCGATACAGTTTTGACCAGGATGGTGTTGACTACTCATTCGGGAATCCCGATTTCAGCTTCATGCAGTTCCGGTCGAACCTGGTTTTCAGGTGGGAGTACAAACTTGGTTCCACCCTCTACATTGTATGGGCCCACGACCGCTCAGGATTTGAGAGTTTGTATCACCCGGTATCAGACATACTGGGAGATCTTTTCCAACAAAAGGGTAATCATATTTTTATGATCAAGCTGAATTTCTGGTTCTCGGTATAACTGGCTGTGATGCACCACACCGATAAATTTGCTAATTTAGTTTTCAGAACAAACGATCTACCCACATAAAAATCCGCCCATGCAAAGAAGATCTTTTTTACGAAACAGTGCTGCTGCTTCGGCAGCAATTTTAAGCGGAGGCGTCATGCACGCCTCGATCCGCTCCAATCAGCCGGTACAACCCTCGAAGCATACCTTCAATCTGAAATATGCCCCCCATTTTGGAATGTTCAGGCATTCTGCAGGTGATGACCTGCTGGATCAGCTCCAGTTCATGGCCGATGCGGGATTCACTGCCATGGAGGACAATGGAATGAAAGGAAGGGAGGTGGCCATCCAGGAAAAGATTGCCAGCAAAATGGCGAACCTCGGTATGGAGATGGGGGTGTTTGTGGCCCACACCATTTACTGGTCGGAACCAAACCTGGCAAGTGGAAATAAAGAGAAGCTTGAGGAGTTCCTGAAAGAGATCAGGGAATCGGTAGATGTGGCAAAAAGGGTCAATGCCAGGTGGATGACAGTGGTCCCCGGATTCGTCGACCTGAGACAAGATCAAGGGTATCAGACCAGCAACGTGGTGAACGCCCTTAAATGGGCTTCTGAGATTCTGGAACCACACGGCCTGGTGATGGTCCTGGAACCTTTGAATTTCCGGGATCATCCGGGACTGTTCCTGAAAACCATTCCGCAATCCTATGAAATCTGCAGGGCAGTGGGGAGTCCCTCCTGCAAGATCCTGGACGACCTGTATCACATGCAGATCCAGGAAGGGAACCTGATCCCCAACATGGACAGGGCATGGGAAGAAATTGCCTATTTCCAGGTGGGTGACAATCCGGGAAGAAAAGAACCGACCACCGGGGAGATCAATTACCTGAATGTCTTCAGGCACATCCATGAAAAGGGTTTTACCGGAATTGTAGGTATGGAACATGGGAACTCCATCCCTGGAAAGGAAGGGGAGGAGGCGCTGATCAAAGCGTATGTGAGTGTCGATCAGTTCTGACCGGATTCCGGAGCACAAATAAAAACCGGGAGGTTCCTTCATGGAGCCTCCCGGTTTGTTATTGCCTCGGCTGGACGGCCTGATCGTTCACAGCCATTATGAAGCAGCGGATCCGGCCACAGGAACCATTTTATTCATCTCCACAGGACCCAGTGCAATCTCCCCCTCTGGTCCCAGTTTCAGATCGGATCCCATCATCTCTTCCCATGTTACTTTCTTACCGGTATAGGCTGACTGACGACCCATGATGGCGGTCAGGTTGGACTTGGCAGTCTCTTCCGCTTCCACGATCTGATTCCCGGTCCGGATAGCTGTGATCAGGTCAATATGCTCCTGTACATAGGGATCCACCTCAAGGGATTCTCCCTGTTCGTCTGTCGGTTCTTCATATTCATAAAGAAGGTTTCCAGCATGGTCACGGATGAAGCTGCGACAATCAGTGTAACCTTTGGTACCCCTGATGTATTCGCTCACATTGTCTGCGCAGTCATTGATCTGACGGCACATGCTGTTCATATGGACCTGATCATCATAAATAAAATCGACACTGAAATTGTCGTAGCAGTCCCCGGTGGGCCTCCTTAGCCTGGAACCCATCCCGACCGCTTCCACCGGTGCCTTTCCCGTGAACCAGTTGCTTACATCGATGTTATGGATGTGCTGTTCGACGATGTGATCGCCCGAGAGCCAGGTCCAGTTCACCCAGTCGCGGAGCATCCATTCCATTTCTGTCCAGCCGGGTGCCAGGTCATTGTGCCACAATTTGGACATGTTCCAGTATACGTTGGTTGCTACAATGTCGCCCAGCATTCCGGCCTTTACCTGCGTGAAGACATTATTGTAAGGCCACTGATGCCGCCTTTGTGTCCCGGTAATCACGCTCAGGCCTGCAGCTTCGGCCTGTTTGGAGGCGGCCATGATGGCTCTCACACCCACCGGATCGACAGCTACCGGTTTTTCCATAAATACATCTTTACGGGCTTCCACACATGCCTGGAAATGCTCGGGCCGGAAATAGGGAGGAGTGGCCAGGATCACATAATTCACATCCGCTTCCAGTACCCGTTTGAAGGCATCAAATCCGACAAAACAGCCGGCATCGGGAATCTCATAATCTCTCTGTTCCTTGAGGTCCCTTCTGAACCGGTCAACCCGGTCCTGAAAAACATCGCCAATGGCTACAATGCTGAGGTTGGGTCCCGCATCCAGAAAATTGATGGCGGCACCCGTTCCCCGGCCACCGCATCCGATGACCCCTGCCTTGAGAGGTTCTCCATCGGGTGCAGATCTGAGGAATTCAGGTCCTGCAACAGCGGACACGGTTCCCTCTTCCGATGTGCAGCTTTTCAACAGCTGGGTGGCTCCGATCGCACCTATGCCAATGGCAGCTGTGTTTTCAATAAATCTGCGTCTGCTTGTTCTTTTTGTTGAGCTCATATCTGATTGGTTTTGTTAAGTGAGTTGGTTGCCGAAGTAAGTTAGTTATTATTTGGATACCATTTGTTCGTCGTAATCACAAACCACCCTGAATCCCACATGGGTACAGTCGGAGTACCACCAGATGCTCTTGGGGATCTGGGGATCTGTTTTGAGCCACGGTCCTGATCTGGTATAATCCCGGGAAGCACAGCGAACCCCTGCGGCATCATCCATATAGGAGCCTCCCCTGATCACAAACTCATCTCCCGAAACAGGCCCAGTGGGATCCTGCAGGATTCCTTCGGGATAATCTCCATAGGCCTCCGGAGCATACCTGTCACTGCAAAATTCCGCCACATTTCCCAGCATGTTGATCAGGCCGAATGGATTGGACTGAACAGCAGAAGGTGGATTTGACCTGGCCAGGCTGTTTTCTGCATAGATCACATACCTGTTTATTCCTGTAGTATCAACCCCGAAGATCTTATTCCTCAATCCCTGTCTCACATACCGTTTTGGATTTCCTTCAAAGAAATAAGGGGTGGAAGTACCCCCACGGGCGGCATATTCCCACTCGGCCTCGGTTGGAAGACGGTAATTCTTTCCCGTGACCTCTGTCAGCCACTGGCAATAGACTTCTGCAGCTTGGTGGGTCATGGTAATGGCAGGCATGTTCCCCTTTCCCCATCCCTGGTCGGGAGCCCCATAGGGGGAGGTCGGGCCTGAAATGGCATCTACTTCTGAACTGCCGCGTAACAGATATGCGTCGGTTGTTTTTCCTGTGGCGGCAGTCTGGCTGTAGAAAGCAAGGTATTCATCCCATGTGACTTCTACTTTGGCCATGAAGAAAGAACTGATGGAAACCTCCCTGGCCGGACCTTCATCATCTTCGCGGAAGGGTTCATCTTCGGGGCTTCCCATCCTGAATGTACCACCCGGAACGGTCACCATTTCAAAGCTTACACTGGAACCGGGGATGTATTCGGTGAAATTGCTGAATCCTTCAACCCGGCCCGGTTCGGTGTAGATCTCTGAAGGGGCAGTCTCACTGATGCCGAAAGAGGTATTCTGGTCGTGAAGCCTGTCCGGATCGTAATGCCCGACTGTAATGTGACAGTTGATGCATTGCAGCTCATCTGCATGATCTTCGTAATAGAGGTGCGCCTCCCTCCCTTTTTCCGTCAGTCCCAGTGGAAAATTATTCTGATGGCAGCGGGTGCAGGAAGCCTGGTAGGTATGGGTTTTTGCATATTCAATCTGTGACTTGGCTTCCCAGTTAAAACTTTCAGGATCTTTGAAAAGCTTTCCCCACACATCCCTCATACCGGTCCGCGCTTTCTGAACCAGGTATCCTTCACCATGGGGAGGGAGGTGGCAGTCCACACAGTGGACACGGATACCGCGCTGGTTATCGTAATGGGTGGACAATTTCCAACTCTGGGTGCTGTGAGGATGTATGTGGCACGATGCACAGAATTCATCGGTGGATGTGGCCGTCACTGCTTTGTTGCCCAGGAAAAATACCAGTGCGGCAAACAATACCCCCAGAAGGAACATCCATCTTGCTAATTTTCTCCTCTTTCGTCTCATAATCAGGCCGGTTAAAGAAAGTAATTTTTGCCAGCAAATTCAAGTCAATTGTAGCAGATACACTTATTTAAACACATTCTAATAAGCGATCCGAGAAGGGCTGAAACCCTAACAAGTTATGAAGCGTAAAAGAATGATGGAATTCAGCACCGGTCATGGAAGTCAGTTCAATGTGTCTTACAATTTGGCATTGACAGGATTGGACGCGATATCTATGAAAAATCAGATCAATATTGTTTAAATGAGCCCCGCGAATTACAACCGACTTTCAGAACAAGAACGCAATTTCCTGGTGAAGCTGGTCCGGCAAGGAGGACCTGAACCGGAAGAATATCAAGAATTTACAGCAATTGTTAACAACCTTGAGGATGATGAGCTTGAGTGCTTTCGGGAGGTCATCTCCGAATCACTGAATACGGAAACCCTTATTGGTCACGGATTTGTGAAACCGTATGGTTATCCGGGTGATTTTTCGATCATCCACAACATATACAGAAGGTATGTAAATCCGGACCGCAGGTATACCAACTGGGACCGGTTTTTTCAGGACCAGGCCGGGGCGCATGCCGTACGTAACAGGAAAAGTTACTTTCTAAAACGATGCAGGGAAATTGAAGAGCATCAACTGCAAAAAAGGGTGCTCATCCTGGGATCCGGGCCCGCTACCGATGTGCACGAATATCTCTCGAAAACCCCTGACAGTTCCATTCACTTCGATCTGGTGGATTTTGATCAGAATGCCATTGATTTTGCGCGGCAACAGAACAGCAAGTACGATGGAATGATCGATTATTTCAGGATTAATGTGCTGAGGTTTAAGCCATTTCACTGGTACGACCTGATATGGAGTGCGGGACTGTTCGACTATTTTAAAGACAGGCATTTCGTATACATGATCAGCAAGTATTACAAATACCTGGCTGATGGGGGCGAATTCATCATAGGGAACTTTTCAAACAGCAATCCCACCAGGAGATTGATGGAGGTCCTGTCGGACTGGTACCTGAATCACCGTTCAAAGTATGACCTGGTAAGGATGGCACTGGAGGCGAATGCCAAAGAGAACAGCGTCGATGTGGACATGGAAGAGCTGGGCGTGAATCTGTTTTTAAGAATAAAAGCAGCTTGATATGAACTGGAGATCACTGATAAGAAGCAATTTGTTCGGATTGTCCACCGCGGGGAAGGACAGCTGGAAGATGAACAGGGTTACCCTTGCATTTACCGGGGAGCTCCAGAAACTCGAACATGATTTCAGGAAAGATTATTTCGACCGCTCCCTGAATCCGTTCAGGTTTTCCATGGTGCTCGCCATCTTCTTTTTCGGGATATTCGCGCTGCTGGACGCCATGATTCTGCCGGAACTCAAATACCTGTTCTGGATCATACGGTTTGGAATTATTACACCGGTGCTGGCGGCCACTGTTGTGTTCTCTTTTTCTGCCGCATTCAGGAGATATATGCAGCCATTGCTTTCCCTGGTCATGTACCTGACCGGGCTCTCCATCATCGTGATGTTGACTTTTGCTGCAAATGTGGCCCAGCATTATACCTATTATGCCGGTCTTATTCTGATCTTTATCTTTGGCTATACTTTCATTAAGGCGCGGTTCATTTTTGCTTCGGTGGCAGGGTGGTCCATTGTGGCTTCCTACGAAATTGCCGCCATATGGATGTCGGATACACCCATTGAGATCCTTATCAATAACAACTTTTTCTTTGTGAGCGCCAACGTGATCGGGATGTTTATCAATTATTTCATGGAACACTCGGCGAGGAGAGATTTCTATATGAGGTACCTCCTTGAAAAGGAACAGGACAAGGTAAAGTCTGCCAACAATGCCCTGGAAAAAAGGGTTCAGGAGAGGACACATCAGTTGACCCTCGCCAACAAGGATCTGAAAAAGGAGATAGAGATCCGCAAGCACCACGAGAAAGAGAAAACAAAACTCGAGGATCAGCTTATTCAGTTGCAGAAAATGGAGACCATAGGTACCCTGGCCGGGGGAATTGCCCATGACTTCAATAACATCCTGACTCCCATTCTCGGGTATACAGAGATGGCCCTGGAAGAGCTCTCGATTGAGAGCACCCTGAGGTATGATATCGAACAGATAAACAGCGCAGCGACACGGGGAAAGGACCTGGTGCAGCAGATTCTCACCTTTAGCCGGCAGGTCGATTTTGATAAGAAACCGCTCAAACTGGATGAGGTGGTGGACGAGGTACTGAAACTCATCAGGGCGTCTTTCCCCTCCAACATAGAGATACAGCAGGACCTGGATTCAGGTTGTGGAACCGTCCTGGCTGACACTACCCAGATGCATCAAATTATCATGAATCTCTGCACCAACGCCTACCATGCCATGATGCCCGCGGGAGGGGTGTTATCCATCCAGCTGGAGAAAGTCGAGATCGGGAACAAGGCATCCCAGGTAAATTCAAAGCTGAACAAAGGGACCTATGTAAGGCTTTCAGTTTCTGACACCGGGCATGGAATGGATAAACGTACACAGGAACGGATCTTTGAACCCTTTTTCACCAAAAAGGAGGTGGGATCGGGATCGGGGCTCGGGCTATCGGTGGTGCATGGGATCGTCACCAACTATCAGGGCATCATTGAGGTGGACAGCTCCCCCGGAAAAGGGGCCACTTTTAAAATATACCTCCCGCAACATTCGGAAAGCTATGTGCCCGAAGAGCAAATTCAGGACAAGACCATCAAAGGGGCAGGATGTATTCTATTCGTGGACGATGAAAAAGAGATCACCTTTATGGGCAAGCGGATGCTGGAAAGCCTCGGGTATACTGTGGAAATTAAAACAGATAGCGGGGAAGCACTCGAGGAATTTCAGAAAAATCCAAATAAATATGACCTGCTGGTAACTGATCAGGCCATGCCCAGGATGGTCGGGACCGAATTGATCAGGCAGGTAAAGCAGATTCGACCCGACCTGAAATCAATCATTATTACAGGTTATCAGGATTCCATCCCGGAAAACACCATGGAACAGTATGAGATTTTTGATATTATCTCAAAGCCTCTTATTTTAAGCGAGTTCAGCAATATAATCAGGAAGGTATTGAATCAGAAAAACATAAAGAAAGCGTCATGACCCGAAAGATACTGATCATTGATGATGAAGTTCATATATTGCTCATGCTGAAGAAGATGCTTGAAAGGGCCGGCTATGAGGTAGATATTGCTTCCAATGGATCAGAAGGACTGGAATTGTTCAGAAGGGATCAGCCGGACCTGGTGATCACTGATATCATCATGCCTGAAAAGGAGGGTTTGGAAACAATTCGTGAAATGAAGAAGGAACAATCCGACCTGAAAATCCTGGCCATGTCGGGCGGGGGAAAAATCTCTGCGGACAACTACCTTGATACTGCCAGGATTTTTGGTGCTTCGGGCATTATTGAAAAACCCTTCGGCCAGACCGATCTGATTTCCATGGTTGAAGAACTGATGAACGGATCCTGATCAGAAAAGGAAGAATGCCGAAAGAAGTGTGGTAATGATCACAATGATCCGGTAAACTTTCTCCGGCAGCAGTTTGACCAGCCAGATCCCTGCAAAGGCACCCGCTGTTATGGCTGGAATCATGAGCAGATCGAGGACAAATGTGTGGGATGTGATGGTTTTCCATGACCAGATGTGCAGCGGCACCTTGGAGAGGTTTACGATGAAAAAAAACCAGGCCCCTGTCCCGATGAAACTGTTCTTGGGGAGCCTCATGGAAAGCAGGTAAAGGGCCATCACCGGGCCTGCCGCATTCCCGATCATGGTGGCAAAACCACCTAGAAGTCCCAGGGAAGCAGCGAACCACCTGGAATCCGGGATCTTTAATTGATTCTGCCGCAGGTCCCTCCAGATGAGAATAGCGATCCCGAATATCACAATAGCGGCCAGCAATCTGTTAAAGGTGGTATCAGAGATTGACTTCCCCACTATGGTGGCTACAGCAATACCGATCATTGCCCACGGGATCAATCTGAAAATGTGTTTCCAATCTGCATGCCGGTGGTACCAGGTAACTGCAAAGATATCTGCAAAGATCAACAGAGGAAGAAGGATTCCTACAGAAGGCCTGCCTCCGAATGCGTTGGCCATCAGGGGAACTACCATCAATCCCACCCCGGAGAGGCCCGTCTTCGACATTCCGATCAGCAATCCGCAGATCCCCAGCAATATCCATTGGAGGAGTTCGAGATCATATGAGGAGAGCAATGCGGACAAGGCGGGTTACAGGCTGCCTGCATATTGCAGCAGGTGTTTCCATTTGCTGGCATGCGGCGCTTTGCTGTTGCCCGATTCGGACTCGGCATAAGCAATGATGTTCTCCGGTGAACATTCTGACTGGCCTTTCATCCATTCTTTCCAGTTACATGCATACATTTTCTTTCCAACTAACTCCACTTCAGCCATCATGTTTGAAAGGATGGTTACTTCAGTGATGGGATCCTTGCTGTATTCGCCGGGCAGGAATATACCCACGGAATCGAGTCCGGAAACTTCGGCCATTGATTTACACATGCCGATACCAAAATGATACGGGATTTCAACGGCGGGGATCATCCCGTCGGAGTATCCATTGGGGAAGATCTCGCCGAATGAGTATACCTTCAGCAGATCGGACAGTATCAGTGGATCCTTTCCGGAGACCAGGGCCGGTTTCCTGGACCTCAGGGTACCCTCAAATACCTGTCCCATATGAATGATCCCCCGAATGGGCAGGTGCATGTTGAGAGCAGTCGATGCGATCAGGTTGTTGAATTCAATAAAGAGTTTGAAAACAACACTGTTCAGGTCGGCAAGTTCCTCCTCCTTGTAAAGTTTTGATACCAGGATCAACTGATCGCAAAAGTTAATGAAACGGGGTTCAATGACCCCGAAGCCCCATGAGTAATTCTTTTTTCGGGTATTATAAATCTCCTGGGCAATCTTTTCATAGAAAACCTGAATGGTCGCAACCCCATTGTTGAAAACCAGCGTGTTGAAATCAGGGATCTGGATGCACGCAGTGAGCTGGGAATGTGAATTAATCGGATCGTTGACGGGTTCAAAAATACTCATGGCTTTTTCTTCGAGGGATGATGAATATCAAGGCATTCGATATGTATACGCAATTCTGGTAATCATGTTTCTGAAGATTCACTGAACGTTTACACCCGGATAAAGATTTTACGACGGTAAAGAATCAATGCCGGAACGAATATAATCAGCATATAGATGATGGCA